>Ga0181522_10000062_pt1 | contig 81774 bp, 70 predicted proteins | sample PEATcosm2014_Bin_27_FD_121103 | JGI IMG/M metagenome (GOLD analysis project Ga0181522, IMG submission 121103) | Peatland microbial communities from MTU Mesocosm Facility, Houghton, MI, USA - PEATcosm2014_Bin05_10_metaG | ecosystem: Environmental > Terrestrial > Soil > Wetlands > Peat | place...
GCATCGTGCCGGGATCGCCCTTTCCGAACAACACGATCCCGACTTGCATGATCAGCCCGAACGCAACCGCTTTGCTGGGTGCTGGGATTTTCCCGGCGCCCACTTCGGGTGACGAGTTCACCGGTGCCGCCACCTCACCAACCAACGTGAAGGAAGAGATCGTGCGCATCGATCACAACTTCAGCAGTAAATTTTCGGTGTTTGGACACTTTATCGCCGAACAGGTGTCGCAGGGCTATTCGACCAGCCAGTGGAGCGGCGCCAACGTTCCTACCGTCGGCGATACATTCGGCAATCCTTCGTACAGCGCGGTCGTCCACGCAACGTACGCGATCAGCACAACTTTGCTGAACGAGACCGCGTTCAATTACAACGGCAACCGCATCAACATCGTTCCGTTCGCCGGCGCCGGTTTGAGCAGCTTGGCAATACCAGCTGGCTTCGAAAGTAACCGACTGTTTACAGGCCCGAACAACGATGACCGCTTCCCGAACATCGACCTAGCGGGCTCGACCGGCACGAAAGTCGAAATCTCCAGCTGGCCGTGGCACAACGTAGCCAATGACTACCAGATCCGCGACGACATCTCGCTGACCAAGGGTGCGCACCAGATCAAGTTCGGCGGGAGCTGGGCTCTGTACAAGAAAACGCAGGATCTTTTCGGCCAGACGCAGGGTGGGTTCACCTTCGACGGCACCTTCACTGGAAACGACTTCGCCGACTTCTTGCTCGGCGATGCCAAGAGCTACCAGGAGCTCGCCGTTCAGGACGCCGGTCAATGGAACAACATTTCATGGGCCGCCTACGTTCAGGACAACTGGCGTGTGAATCGCAGGCTGACGCTCAACCTCGGCTTGCGGTGGGACGGCGTGCCGCACACCTATGAAGCGAACGACCGTATGGGGAATTTCTACCCCTCTCTCTATAATCCAGCCGACGCGGCGACCTTGCTGCCGGATGGCAGTATCAGCCCAACCAGCGCGGGTCTCGGCACGAGTCCGAATCCGATTCTAGCCGGCGTTCCACTCTATCTGAACGGCATCGGCATCCCTGGCCATAACGGAGTTCCCGAGGGACTGGTAAACAATCACTGGGCGGCATTCGGTCCTCGGTTGGGTTTTGCCTATGACCTCACAGGCGCCGGCAAGACGGTCATCCGTGGCGGCTTTGGCATCATGTACGAGCGCATTCAAGGCAACGACATGTACAACGCCGGACCCAACATCCCATTCAGTTTGCAGGTCAACACCCCAGGGCCGGTGGAGTTCACAAATCCGTCCCTCTCCCTGGCGACGGGTACGGCCGCTGCTCTGCCGATCAACGCCGCCAGCATCACTGGTTTGGCCATCGACGACTACAAGTTGCCGGCCAGCTACCAGTGGAGCGTCGGCGTTCAGCGCCAATTAGGTGCGCGATCGGTGCTGGGCATTTCTTACGTTGGAAACCAGAACCGACACCAGAACGACTACCGAGAGAATAATCTACCCGATGAGAGCGCACTTCCTTCGCTGATCGCCGGCGGCATTTATACCCTGGCACCAGGGCTGCCCTATCCGGGCTATCACTCGATCGACCTGAGCGAAAACGAAGCGAACTCGCACTACAACGCGCTGCAGGTGGATCTGACCTCTCAAGTTGGCCGCGACCTGACCCTGCGTGCCTACTACACACTGTCGCGCACGATCGATCCCGTTACCGGCAACGGTGGCCAGGACTTGCAAAACGTATCAAATCCCTACGCGGGCTGGCAGTATGACAACGGACCGGGTGGATACGATCGCACCCACAATGCGGCGGTCAATTTCATCTACGATTTGCCGATCTTCCGACACAGTCAGAACCATTTGTTGAAATCGACGGTAGGCGGCTGGGAGGTTTCAGGAATCGTTACGATGACATCCGGACTCCCGATCAACCCGCAACTGACCGGCGGACAGAACACCAACGGTCTGCCCAATGCCACCAACCGACCCGATCTGATCGGTCCGGTCTCCTACCCACACACTGTTGCCGAATGGTTCAGCACCTCATCCTTCGCGGCCCCGGCTGTGGGTGCTTGGGGTGACGCCGGACACGACTCGCTTCGCGGCCCTGGCCGCGACAACTGGAACCTCTCGCTGTTCAAGAGCTTTGTGCTCAGCGAGGCGCGAGGCAGCCGGCTGGAACTCCGCGTGGAAAGCTTCAACACCTGGAATCACACGGAGTTCAACCAAGTCAGCAACAGCCTCGGCTCGAGCAATTTCGGGCAGGTTACTTCCGCCTTCGACCCCAGAGTGTTTCAGCTCGGGGGAAAGATCTACTTCTAGACCTCCTACACCCTAGCGAGTAGGCAAATGATCCCGCTCACGCCTGCATGCGGCGCGAGCGGGGTTTTTGTTTGTGGGTTGCAAAGCTGATCTTGAACCGATCCATATAGGCCGCGTATTTGCCTTACGCGGAAGCTAAGTTACTCTGAAAGGACAAGTTAAGGGTCGAGGTAAAGCCTGGGTCACCCGCCACCTTAAGCGTTCGCGGGCTTCGGATCGTCGCCTAATATACGGTGCACATATAAAGGATACATAAAATCACCTGCGTTCCACCTATCGAACAGAAAATCATCGGATCTATGATCGAAGCCGGCGCGAAATGACCAACCCAGAGTCGGACGATGGCCGCGCCAAGCAGCATTCCCGCCGTGATAATGGAGACAACGATTATGGTGATCCAGATATCGGGCTTGCTCGCGAAGGAATATCCTTCGGCCGAATGTGGATTCCCAGTTGAATTTTCCGATGACGCGGGTGCGGCGACGATTGGGTTGTCTGCAACCTCGGACGGCACCCCTAGGCGGTAACCCATGCGCAGAACCGTCTCGACGTAGAGCGACTTATCGGAGGAATCGCGGAGAACCTTGCGGAGCTTGTTTACCGCGGCGTTGACCTTAGCATCCGTGTTTACGTGCTTCTCGCTCTCGCTAAGGCCCAGGCGCACACGAAGTTCTTCGCGAGTGACCACTCCGCCTTGTTTTTCGATCAGGGCTAGCAGTATCTGGTAGGGTTTGCCTCCCACCTTCAGCCGAGCACCGTTTCCAGTGACGGTCTGCAGCTCCTGGTCAACCTGGAAAGGACCATAGCGAATGTGGCGTGAGTGAACTTGCAAAGTCTGGCTGACTCCGCCGGCTGCGTCAGGTTCGATCATTAGAATCCAGAGCGTTACAATCCTTTCGACTCGTCCATACACGCTGACCGAACGCGGTCCTCGCAGGGGCTTCTCTTTGTACTGGTCTAAAAGGTCCGCCCTCTGGACGCTGGGATCAGAAGTAACATTCGGTTTGAGCTGCAGCTGCGGCAATTTGCCGCCAAACGCGGCGGCCGCAGACGGACTCCTCGGTTGGATCGGTCCATCGGCGAGGATTGCCAGCTGGTCAGTCTCAGTCGGAATGCGGCCTGCTACAATGACCACTTGGAGGAATTTCGACCTGACCACTTCTACCGAGTTAAACGAGCCAACTTCTGACGAGTTCAGCCGCATTCTCGTGCACGCGCCGCATCAATCGCGCAATCCCATTCCTAGAGGGACCTTTGGTGGATACGTTCTTGACGTATTCGAAACAGGAGCATGCCGAACAAGTTCCTGGTCTTGCCGGAGCGCCCGAATCCATTCTTTTCGTAGAAGTGTAGCGCGCATTGGAGAGGCTCCATCGTATCGAGGCTGAGTAGCGCACCGTTGAATTCTCGAAACCTGGATTCCGCGCATTTCAGCCACCGTGCCGCAAGACCTGCGCCCGCGGGTTTATCTTCGGAAACGGAAGTGGTTATATCGGGATCGGCTTAAGTGGATATTGTATGACTCTTCTCCTCCCGGCAAGATGATCCATCGCTTCACTACCGTAAACCTTGCTGACTCTGGCTCACAGGTTAAACGCAATCCGGTTGCCGTCCTCAATGCCGCCGCGAAATTTCCGGGCGACGGTTCTAGGCCGCGACGCAAAGGCTCGAACGACTGCGCAGGTCCCGGTGTCGGGCGAAAGGGAAAATTGCGAAATAGCTGTCCAATCGTAGCGGAAGACACATTGCGGCCTGAAAGCGGTCGCACGCGCCCGCGGACGAGAGGAATGTCGGATGCAATCTCGACGGGAAGAACGCGATTTCAACGGGCGACCAATGCCCTGCTCCGCATCGGCCGTGTGGTTTTCTCGCTCCCCATCATCGCCTTGGGTATGGAGACGTTGGTATGTGCCCGGTACGTAAGCGACGCTCTTGGTCCCAATTACAAAATCATTCCGGTGCTGCCCTTTTTGCCGGCAATTCCCTGGCTGGCTTATTTGTTCGGCGTAATCTTCGCGGCTTGTGGCGCGGGACTTCTGTTCAAAAGCACCGTGCGAACGGCCTCCATAGCACTGGGCAGTCTGCTGTTCCTGTGCACGCTCATCCTTGAAGTCCCGAAAAATGCCGCCAACATCGGCAGCATGTCCTTGCGCACAGGAGTGTTTGAGCCGCTCGCGCTCGCTTGCCTCGCCTGGCTCTTGCCGGGACGCGACGCCATCCCGAGTTGGTTGGCGCGCGCGAGCCGTTATCTGCTGGCACTGTGTTTGGTGGTGTTTGGAGTGGACCACCTCATCGCTCTTGCCCCCATCGGTACGCTGATACCGAATTGGATTCCATGGCATGTGTTCTGGATCGCGTTCTTCGGCGCGGGATTCATTGCTGCCGGGTTGAGTATCGGCCTCAATTTGCTGCTGCGCTGGGGCGCGGCCGGTATCGGCTTGATGTTCGCTATTTGGGTGTTCACGCTTCATCTTCCCAGGGTTCTCGGGCTCTATGGCATTCCCGGAGCGCCCAAAAATCCCGCCGAGTGGTCCAGCTTATTCATTGCAATCGCTCTGTGGGGAGGTTCGTGGGCTTTGGCGGAGACGCGCGCCTTGGCGTTCCCAAAAAGCGAGGGCGTTTTCCAGAGCTAACAGGCGCGCAGAATCAAGAACGTGCCTCTGAAGGCGGCAAACGCCATTGCGGGCTCTCCGAGAGGGTTTTTCTCATGCAGCCAGTTTCGTGCCGTGCTCGAAATTCGTGACATGGCAGAAAACACGATCAAAGGGTTTCGGGTTTCGTTATCCTGGGCCGCTTGCGAGTCAGAATCGAGTGTATCCAAATTGGTCGATAGATCCAGTTTTCGTCGCGTCACACCTGGAATAGAAACTTGTCGTTCCAGCTTCAGCCTGCCGCGGCATCGCCATCTGCGCGCGTATGCCACGGTCGTGCTCGCCGGCAGCTTTGAGGAGGCAGGCTATGCTGGACGCTTGCTTGCCACAGCAGGTGATGTCCTGATCCACCCGACACTCGACTGCCACGCGAATCGAATGGTCGGCGCCGGCGTCAAGGTAATACGACTGGAATGGCCGGATACCGACGGAGTGGGCGGACTTTATCGTTTCGACGAAGTGGATGCATTGGCTCGAACGGCTGAAAAGGATGTAGCCGAAGCTGCTCTGCTGCTGGATCACTCCCTCCAGAAGAGATGGCCATCTCCACCCGGGAGAAAAAATGATTGGCCTGACGTGCTGGCCCAGGATCTGGCACGGAACGCTTCTACGGAGATTGGTGCGTGGGCGGAGGCAAACGGTTTGGCGCGAGAAACCGTGTCTCGAGGATTCGCGGCCGCTTACGGGATTGCACCGGCAGTCTTTCGAGCCGAGATACGCGCCCGCGCGGCGTGGCTTCGCGTAACGCGAGGACCCGAATGCCTTTGCGCGATCGCTGCCGAAACAGGCTTTGCGGATCAAGCGCACATGACCAGATGGATTGGCCGCATTACAGGCGCTCCACCCGCCGCGTGGCGAAGGGAATCATGTTTTTCAAGACGGGCGCTAGGCTAACGATAGCCGGAATATCCTGGAATCAATCCGCCGAAGGTTTGAAAAAGAAAAAGTAGACGGGGATGCCGCTGGCGAGCAGTCCGATTCCTATGAGCGCGTTTCCAGGTCGCTCAAAAACAGTGTTAAGCACCAGTCCCAGGGCCGCAGCACAAAACAACAGTGGAACCCATGGGTATCCGGGAACGCGAAACAGGCGTTCCCGTTGCGGTTGAGTGCGCCTTAACACCACGACCGCGGCAACGGCCAGCCCGTAAAAAATCCATGCAGTGAAAATAACGTTCGTGAAAAGTTGCTGATAGCTGCCGGAAGCAGCCAGCGCAGTTGCCCAGACGCCCTGGACAATCAGTGCCAACGTCGGGGTGCGGTAACGATCGCTTATTTGGCCGAAAGCATGAGGAAATACTCCGTCGCGCGCCATTGCGTAGTAGACGCGAGGACCTGTGAGTATCAAGCCATTCATGGAACCTAATATCGAAACCAGGATTAAAACAGAAATGGTGGTCGTGCCGACGGGACCGAGGAGCGTTCCTATCGCAAAGGCAGCGAGGGCGTTGCTTCCTCGAATCTCGGCAGGAGACAGCACATGGTAGTAGCCAATGTTGGCAAGCACATAGATGACCATGACGACCGCGGTGCCGTAGAAAAGACCTCGCGGCAAGTCATGTTGGGGCCGCTTCATCTCTCCGGCGACGAACGATACAACATGCCAACCTTCATAAGCCCACAGTACGGCAACCAGCGCGATAGCGAATCCCGCAAGAGGAAAAGCCCGGCGACCGGTGTTTGCGGTCGCTTCGAAAAGATGGATGGGACGCGAGCCTTTGACACATTGCAAAACAATGATTCCCGCCAGTCCACTGATTTTGGCAATGGCAACAAGGTTTTGCACCACTTTGCCGCCCCGTATTCCAAGGCAGCTGATCGTTGTCAGCGTCAAGATGAGGGTCGCACTGAACAGCTTCTGCTCAACCGTGCTCAGGGGCAGGACTTGACCTACATAGAGTCCAAAAGCGACAGCAAGCGCCGCAATGCTTCCGGAATGAATCATGAAAAGGAGTCCCCAGGCATATAGGAAGGCAGACAGAGGGCCGTAAGCCTGGCCCAAGTAGGTGCACAGGCCGCCGGTTCCAGGGTAAATCGAACCGAGTTCAGCCAGTGACAAGGCACCAAATATCGTCAGGATGCCGCCAATCACCCACGCAAGCAGAACAGCCCAGAGGGAATACAGTTGAGCGGCAACGGAGCTGGGAAGAAGGAAAATCCCCGATCCAATGATGGTGCCGACGACAATAGCGACGGTATCGAAGAGATTCAGTTCCTTCCGTAAAGTGGGCGGAGAAGCAGCAAAGGCAACGAAATGTGCCATGAGTTTCCTCTATCACGTAGACGAGATAACCCATTTGTTTGTGAACGTCTTCTTGGGGAAAGAGCGAGCATCATCGACCTTACACCCGGTGGGACTCGCCGGATTGGTGGAGCGCGGAGCCATTGTCAGCAAGCGCGGAAACTGGCCACAGAATGCCTGTCCATGAATAGGCCAATTGTCACCATGTCAATTTCCTGCGGATGTGCGAGAAGCGTGTGCGGGCCGGCGTGGCAAGAGATCAGGTAATTGCGCCACGTTATAAGCCCAGACGGCCATCACTTGTGCGCCTTCAACCAAATCCGGTTCGTGCGCCTGGTCGAAGGTGTCTGCTTGTGAGTGATGAGTCTGGAAATACTGAGCGGGTTTCTGGACGCAGAAGAATCCTGGAACTCCAGCCTCTTCGAACGGGGCATGATCGCTCGCAGCCATCCACCGTTCGCTTAGCTCCAACAATCCGATAGCGTGTAAGGGCGCAACAACCTGGTCCATCACCTCGCGGTCTTGATAATTGTTCATCAGGCTGATACTTATCACTCGTCCAGTGCCGGTATCATTGACCAACGCGGCAGAGATTTTGGGTAATTCCTCTTTGTGCGCGGCAACATAAGCGCGCGCGCCCACTAGTCCCTGCTCCTCACCTGAAAATAATACGAAGCGTATGGTTCGTTTCGGTTGCAAACCAAGCTTTTGCAGCGCACGCGCCGCTTCCAACACAATCATCGATCCGGTGCCGTTGTCGGTTGTCCCCTCCCCCAGATCCCACGAATCTAGATGCGCCCCGAGGACTACGATTTCGTCCGGCTTCTCGCTTCCGCGTATCTCTGCAACCGTGTTGTAAACCTCCGTGGGTTGGTCTCCAATCCTGTTCACGATATTCAATTCCAGGTCTACCGGCCCGCGTTGAAGCAGCCGCCAGATCATTCCATAACTCTCCGACGAAATGAATGCGGCGGGAACGGGAGCAACATCGTACTTGCCTCCGCCCATGGTGCTCATGTTGAGCAAGTCGTCAGGTTTGCCAGAGTCGCTGAGCTTTGCAAGCACACCTTCATTCTTGAAGAATTCCGTGCGCGCCTGGATAAACCTGACCAGCTCGGGACCGAACGCGACAGCGGGGCCCGGGCGGGGCGGTGCAACCAGAAGAAATTCATCTCCGTAAGGGATCTCAACCGGACTCGGCGCCGGCTGGTCCGGTGGCGGAAGCAATGCTGGCTCGGCCGTGATTACAATTGCATCTTTTAATTTTCCCTTATACTTCGCGAGACCTTCTGTCGAAAGGGCCTCCACATAAACGACATGGCCACGCACGGTTCCATTTGTAGAGGCTGCCCAGGCGTACGAAGCAATGGTTAGCGGATGCACCGACGGGCTTATAATTCGCGCTGTCGCGGACACTCGCGTCCAAGTATGTGCGATGGTCCAAGGTTCCAAGTGGGGATTCGCCACGCCGTAGTCCGCGAATTTCTGCCGCGTCCAGTCATTGGCCTTTTTCAGACTTTCTGATCCGGTTAAACGCCCTCCGATCATGTCGGAGAGGTATTCGAGATTGGTCATGATTTCGTTATGGTCATGAATCTCGGCGAGAATTTTCTCGTCGGCCCTGGCTACCGCGTCCGTCATCGGCGGCGCGAGCTGTGGCGCACCAACTGTGGCTACCGTAATGCCAAGCGATACAAGCAAAGCAAAAGCAGGTGCACGTCTAAATAGCATTCAGCCTCCACAACTGCTGTGCGTCCCGCAAAATTGATCCATCTCGATGGAGCGTTGAGAAACAGGATCCTATGACGCTTCGCGTAGAGTCTTGAAGGAATTTGATCTTTTTGGCGGCTCGACCGTCCGAGACAATCGCACTAGCGGGCCATATCCGAACCAGCACCGGGAGAGCCCGCAAGCCAACGATGAAACACTCCGAACATCGAGCCGGTTAAATGCTAAATCTTGCCCTTCTCTAGAAACGAAGGGGCAGATGCTCAACAGAGTAGTTGTCAATTGGTTTTCAAATGAACAGCTCTATCGCCATGACGTCCCTCATGGATCGGAATCAGCATAGGGCGGCCAGACTTCCACAGTTTTCGCGTTGACCGTGCAGGAACGCGTTCGGTCTCAACCAAGTTAATTCTTACACGTCGAGGCGGTTTGCGGCTGCGACGCGGCCTAACCACAGGCCCGAATCTTTCACCGTGCGCTTCTGATCGCGGAAGTCCACGTAGGTAAGACCGTAACGCTGGCTGTATCCGTCGTTCCATTCGAAATTGTCGAGCAGGCTCCACGCATGAAACGAGCGGACGTTCGCACCGTCGGTAATGGCGCGCGCCAGCTCCGCCAGTTCGTCGCGGAAAAATTGCGTGCGGCGCGCGTCGGGAACGCGGCCATTTTCTTTTTCGAATGGCGCATCGAGATAGCTGCAACCACTTTCTGTGATCTCGATAATTGGGTGCTTATACTCGCGGGTGATCTGCATCACTAAGTCATAAATGCCGCGGGGCCACACCTCGAGGCCAGCGTCGGTCAGCCGGCCTTCCGTTGGCATGACCGCGCTGAAGCGAGTGTATGGATCGCGACCGGCAGCCGTGTCTTCGATCTCGGTCCCGAAACTGGCAGGCGCGCCTGGATGCAACGGCATACCGCTATCGGACACGATGCGGCGGGTGTAGTAATGGAAGCCGATCCAGTCGAGCGGCACCTTCATGATTTGGTCGTCGCCAGACCGGAACCCCATGGCCTGATAGGGAGTCTCACCCACGAACGCCTTCGGATACGTGCCGTGTATAGCAGCCTCGAGAAAGTAGACATTGTTCATCGCGTGATAGCGCGCAGCGGCGGCGCGATCCGCTTCACTATCAGTCTTTGGATACGCGGGAGCCATTCCGTAAGCACTTCCAACTGTGGCCTTCGAAGACGCCGCTTTAATGGCTCGGAATCCCTTGCCCTGCGCAAGGCTGACAGTGTGCGCTGCCTTCAGAAAATCGGTGTATTTGGCCCGGCCAGGAGGGAATACACCAACACCGTAACCGAGATACGTGAAGGTCCAGGGCATGTTGAAGGGTGCCCAGACGGCGATGCGGTCACCGAGGTTCTTAGCCACAATGCCGGCGTAATCGGCGAAGTAATCAGCGAGGTCGCGGTTGGGCCAGCCGCCACGCTCCTCGAGTGCCTGCGGTAGGTCCCAGTGATATAGGGTACAAAACGGACGAATTCCGCCTTCGAGCAGCATGTCGACGAAGCGCTTGTAATGATCGATACCTTTCTGGTTCGGCGCGCCCGTACCGGTAGGCTGAATGCGCGGCCATGAAATTGAGAAGCGGTAACTCCTTAAATTCAACCTTTTCAAAAGTGCGATGTCTTGGGGTAGAGGTGGTACGCGTCGCACGCGACGTCGCCCGTGCCGCCGCCTTTGATTTTCCCGACCGTGTGCGTGCAGCGGTCCCAAATGGATTCGCCCTTGCCATCTTCATTCCACGCGCCTTCGACCTGATAAGACGCTGTGGCCATTCCCCAGAGAAAACCGTCGGCAAACCGGGCGTTGCTAATTTCCGCGGAAGTGACGGCACCAGGAACGTGTTGTTGGAACGACGACGATAAGGCGCCAAAGCCGCGCGAGGCAAACAACGCACTTCCGGCACCCGCAAGCGAGCTGTTCAAAAATTTGCGACGGTCCATATCGATCGACTCCTTCTTCAGCGACTGAAACAGCACTGCCGGCGGGTCGCGGTGAAATTATCTGCCGCCCGCCCATCTGCGGGCGCGCGGGTGACTGACCGCGAGCAAGCTTAACTGAATTCGATCTATGAGAACTTGCGAAGGCTGAAAGAAATGGGCAGCCCGATACAGAACATGTGCACCAGCAGCCCTCGAATCAAGCCGGTAAGCTGGTATGGGCCAGTTGCGTGAATCGCACTGAGCGGGAGCACGATCAGATTCATCACGAGAAATATGGCTATTCCGTAGAACAAGCCGCACACGAAGAAATGGCCCTCTAGGAACTCGAGCTTCCGACTGGAAATGGCATACACTGCGGCGGCTGAGAGCGCGATGAAGAAGTGAAGGAAAACACCGAGTAGCCACGTAGCGATACCCCCGTGGCGGGCCTCTGCGCCGAGCAGGCCACTGGCGATTGCACGAGGAACGCCCCATCCATAGGTTATGAATGCCGCAATTAGATCCAGAGTTCCGGCGACCATGCCGCCCACGAGAATCGGGAGGAGGACCTTGCGGGTCTCAGCAGACGCTGATGATGATGTGGCAAATTTCATGACATCCCCTTTAATCGTAAAAAGATCGCCGATGCTTCGCCCGCTTCGGTAGGAAACAGGGGGAGTATGGACAGAAGGGAACGGCGCGTTATGCCGCGCAACGCGTGACAGACATAAGGGCAGGTATTAGACGAATGAAGCTTGAGAATCGAGAGTAAGGTGCTCCCTCCATCGATGTTCCTTGCCATGGCCGGCTTCAGCCGGTAAGCCTCCAGGTTGCGGCAGCACAGCGGCAAATCTCGACGCGGTCTCGGCTGTGTCTCATTCATAGCGAAGAGCAACGATGGGGTCCACTTCCATGGCGCGGCGCGCCGGAACGTAGCAGGCCGCGACTGCCACAATCACGAGCAGCCCAGCGACGCCGCCAAACGTCAGCGGATCGTTCGCGCTGACGTTGAAGAGCTGACGCGTCATGAGGCGCGTCAGCACCAGCGCTGCGATAATGCCGGTGGCCACTCCGACCAGTGCCATGCGAGCACCTTCGCCAAGAATCAGCCGCAATACATCAGAGCGTTGCGCGCCCAGGGCAACGCGTACTCCGATTTCATTTGTCCGCTGGCCCACCAGATAGGAAATGACGCCAAAAATTCCCACGCACGCCAACACCAGCGCCAGCGCCGCGAACACTCCGAGAAGAATCATCGAGAATCTGCGCGCCGCAAACGAGTTGGCCACGACTTCATTCATCGTTATGGCGTTGTAGATCACCTCTCGCGAATCGATTTCTCCGACCTTCTTGCGGACCGAGCCCATCACCGCGGCCGGATCGCCTTCGGTGCGCAGCACGACGGCCACGCCGGTGGCAGCCAGCCGCATGATGTCATCAGGCAGCTGCATGAAGGGATAATAAAACTGCGCTTCGACGGCCGATTTTGCGTCCGCATCAAGGCCCCATTGCTTAACGTGTCCGACCACGCCAACAATCTCGGCTTGCACATTGAAGTTCGCGAGGTGGATATGATTTCCGATAGGGTCTTCGTGCGGGAAAGATGTCCGCGCGAAAACCTCGTCGATCACGATCACGGGCGGCGAGTGTTCGTTATCCTGCGGCGTGATGAAACGACCCCGCTCCAGGGCAATTCCCATGGCCTGCTCGAAGCCGGATTCGGCGAGATAAAACATCGCCTGGTTCATTTCATTGAGACTCCCTGGTTTTGGCCGGCCCTCAATCCAGAAGGCCTCAGAGGAAGTATGCTGCATCGGGCGGGAGCCAAGCGTAGCGGAAACCGCTTGCACACCGGGGATGGAGAGCATTTTGGCGTCGAATTCGCGCAGCCGCGCTCGTGTTTCCGCGGAGCTGGTCGTGGGAGATGACGGCAGCGACAAGCTAAAGGTAATCGCGTGGCTGGGATTAAAACCAGGGTTGACGCGCCAAAGCGCCGCCAAGCTGCGAATCATCAACCCTGCGCCTACCAGTAAAACGAAAGCCAAGCCCACTTCGACCACAACGAAAATTCCCTGAAGTCGGTGATGGGAGCCGCTGGAACCTCGGCCGCCTTCTTTAAGAACGTCCTGCAAATTGATCCTCGAAGTCTTCAATGCAGGAGCGAGACCGAACACAATGCCGGCAAAGAACGACACGCCGACCGTGAAGATCAGCACGCGGGAGTCGAGAGAGACCTCGCCTGTATGCGGCAATGCGGCGGGCAAAGTAGCGAGCACCGCTTTGGTCCCCCAAGCGGCGAATAGGAGACCAAGGGTCCCGCCAACGCCCGCAAGCAAGAAGCTTTCGGTCAGAAGCTGTCGAATGACACGACGGTGACTTGCGCCCAGCGCCGTGCGAATCGCAAACTCCCGCCACCTGCCCATGGAGCGCGCAAGAAGAAGGTTCGCGACATTAGCGCAGGCGATGAGCAGCAGGAATCCGACTGCGCCCAAGAGCACCAGCAAAAAAGGTTGGACGTTGCCAACCATATCTTCCTTCATGGAAACCAGCGTGGCGCTTATGCCCTGATCGGCCTCCGGGTAAGCCGCGGCCAGATTTCGAGCGATGCCTTCCATATCGGCTTTCGCTTGAGAAAGCGTCACGTCCCCTTTCAGGCGTCCGACCATTCCGGAACTGTGGACGATCCGCCGGTCCCGCAAGGATGGATCGTTCCATTGGCCGATGGGCGTAAATACGTCGCGGTCATGGGCATAGAAGCTGAAACTCGACGGAATCACCCCCACAATGGTGCAGGGTGTGCCATTTAGGGTGATCGCCCTTCCCACAATGTCCGGCGCGGAGCCGAATCTGCGCTTCCAGAAACCCCCGCCGAGAATTACCACGGGCGCGGTGCCCACCTGATCGTCATCGGAGCGAAAAGTGCGGCCTAGAACAGGCTTAACGCCCAGGGTTTCAAAAAAACTGGCGGAGATCATGTAACCGCTCACACGCTCGGCTTCGCCCGTTCCGCTGAGGTTATAGTCTTCGTTGTGGTACAGAGCGATGGATGAAAACGAATGCGTGTCCCGCTGCCAGTCAAGGAAATTCGGGTAGGAAATCGGTGCTTGGTCGTATCCCGGAGCTTTCCCGTAGAGGGCGACAAGTCGACTGGGATCTGGATATGGCAACGGATTGAGCAACACGCCGTTAACAACGGAAAACAGCGCTGTGTTCGCGCCAATTCCCAGCGCGAGCGTCAGAATTGCCATTCCCGTGAATCCTGGCGACTTAAGAAGCATCCGGATTCCGTAACGAATGTCTTGCAACAATGTGTTCATCGATCAATCTAGACTGCGTTTCTGACGCACAGCCTGACAATAAACCTCTTGTAAACCGCTGCGATTGTCCGCGAGAACGTGTGGTTTTTTCATCGGCCCTACGTGTTTTGGCGTCATCGGGGGCTTAATCAAAGGGACGGCTCTGACCAACAAACCGATGCTTCCTTCGCACCGGTTATAAAAGAGAGAATCAACCATACCAATCGAGGCTGTCTTGAATCCATTTGACGTCATGATTCTGAGGCCACTAACGTTTCCCGGTTCTCTTTCCGACCAGAACCGACCGCAGGTGGCAGGTTGAGTATTTCTGCCAGATTCGGCGACGAACGATCCAGTCAGACGATAGCTGTCTCAGGCGATCAGAGGTGTTTCACCAGGTATTTTTGGGTCTTCACGTGGTTGTATCCATTGCGTGCATAAAATTGGTGAGCCCGCTCGCGAATAACGTTTGAGTGGACGGAGATGGCGTGGCACCCTTGGTCTCGCGCCCATGCGTCAGCAGCATCGAGCAGTATCCTTCCAATCCCACAGGACCGGACCTGCTGGTCAATGATCAACCCGCTGATCTCGGCGCAACCATCTTGTTCGACAGAACGAAAGACACGCAAACCGATCCAACCTGCAACTTGTCCTCCAGGGAGTTGGGCAACATAGACTGCATACTCCTCCGAATTGCGCATTGAATTGAGACGCAATCGGATCTGCTCGCCGGTCGAGGGATAACGCAGTTGTGCCGCCAAATCAGCCATTTTGTCAAAATCGTTTAGTGCGGGTGCGCGAACTGAGCATCTTAGCTGTCGTGACGCAGGATCCAGTTGTTCGAGCACTTTCTAACCTCCTTCGATTGAGAGTTCGCGAATTACTCTTCCTCTAAACACCCAGATTTCCGAAAAAAAAAGACTGGTCGCATCCTCGGCTTTCACCGGGCGTGGCAAGTATGAGAGTCAGGATGAAAGCGATTGATCCCGCTGTACAACCTGTAGCCTCAATCTCACGTATGTGAGTTACCTTTTTGCGCCGATAACGAAGTTCATGAGCATTGGTTTCCCTCGCCCTGCGCTACTGAACCTTTGCTTTTTTGCAGAGCGGTTGAAATCACTGCTAACCTAGAGAGGATGCCACCTCTGCGGTGGCGAGTCTTGAATGCATTTGACCGTCAAGATGATTGGCCATCGCGAACTTGGCACGACTGTGCCCGGACAGCTCGATGACTATGATAGTATCCGCCGCGTCCAGAAATGCAACAGGGAGGGTGACATGCGTGTCTTCGTTTTTCTGGCAGTTACGATTGCGGCAGCGACCGCGCAACAGGTAGCGCGACTACCAGCGCAGTCGTCGAAAACATTCTGTTCGTCCGCCGACGTGACGGCACTGATCGCCAAGGCAAAGAGCGAACGAAAGGAAGGGCAGGCTATCGTTTTGGAACCGATCCTCCAGCTGGCGCCTTACAATGCGAACCTCGAATACCGGGCCTCCGTTGGCAACGCCGCTATCCACGAAACGGAGGCGGAACTGATGTATGTCATCGACGGATCGGGAACGATCGTAATTGGGGGCGCGCTCATCAACCAGACTCGTTCTAACGCGACGAACCTAACAGGCACGGGCATTAAAGGTGGCGCTGCGCAGGACGTCGCAAAAGGAGATTTCATCATGGTTCCGGAGAACACAGCGCACTGGGTTAGCGCGATCAATGGGAATCTCGTCTTGATGACGTTGCATGTACCGCGACCCGATTCGGCACCCTAACAAATAGGCCGCTAGCTCATGCAGCCCGACCGGTAACGGGAACACGGCAATACTCGCGAGGATCAAATAAAAGCACCGAAGAAAAGGCCGATCATTTTGTATGTTGCCTTCTTCAGCGTGCTGTCGGCTCCAAAACCAGCGCGATGGCAAAGCCCGCAAGTCGGAGATGCTACCGCGCGCCGTGCTCCTCGCTTAACGATTGGCGGATGGTCAACAGGTTGCGGACGGAAACGTATTGTAGTCATTGTGAATGTGAAACGGTCCTATTCCATCCTGTGACCAAGCTTCGTGATGGAATCTTGTGCTACTATCGGCGGCGCACAGGAGCAAGCAAAGTGCATGGGAGCGTTGGCGATGATAAAAAGGATGACAGCGAAGTGGCACTCGATTATCGGCATCGCCGTTATATCGATCCTGGGAGTGGCTATCTTCGCGCACGCTGCAGGGCAACGAGGGGCAGCGAGTCTCCAGGATCAACTCGTTGGGACCTGGATGCTTGTTTCGATGGAGAATGACAAGAAGGTCCAAATTCTCGGTGAGCGCCCAGTAGGTATGATTGTATTCGACGCAGGCGGTCGTTTTACGTCACAAGTCATGCGCTCTGACCTACCGAAGTTCGCGTCTGCCGACCGGACCAAGGCCACGCCTGAAGAAAGCCAAGCTGTCATTCGGGGATACATGGGACTTTTTGGCACGTACAGCGTCGAGGCTCCCAATACTCTGCGCCTACATATTATTAGTAGTTCGTTTCCGAACTGGGATGGAGCCGACCAAACGCGATCTGTCGCCCTGAATGGTGATGAGTTGGAGCTAACGAACCGTACGAATTCGTTTGGTGAAACGTCCGTTCATGCGTTCTGGAAGCGCGTTTCAGTCGCCCGTTAAGCGGCAGCGACGCCCGGCGAGAGTACATTTGGCGCTCGTCCGCAGCTTATGCTCAATTTACACCAGAGGATCTACTGTTGTCCCGCTCCCTGGGGAGTTTTCACGGCCGGCAGGTTTCCCGAGGGTTCAAAGCCGGTCATCTTGAACCGTTGGACCCTGCGGCCGTTAATCACCTCTCCCGTGATCATATTGCCTTTTGAATCGATTGTAATGGTGTGCAGGTATGTGAAATCGCCAGCCATATGACCAGATCGGCCAAACCCAGAGAGAATTTGTCCGGTAGCATGATCAAGGATCCAGACGATCTCGTTTGAACCGTCAGCCACATACATGTATTTTTGAGCAGCGTCGCGTGAAAATGCGACCCACCACGCGGAGCCATCCATGCCGCGGAGGTATCCCGTTCCCTTTTGAATCCAGATATTCTTCTTGAAGGTTCCCAGCTTGTCAAAAACTTGCACGCGATCCCCTTTGCGGTCGCAGACGTAAACCAGACCGGAGTTATCTATGGTTACACAATGGACGGTGTCGAGAAATACGCCTCCAACTCCAGCCTCGGTCTCGGCCACGGTGGCCTGTCTACCCCATTGACGGAGGAAGTGTCCTGCACGATCAAAAACCACGATACGGCGGTTGCCGTAACCGTCGGCCACATACACGTCTCCATTGGTCGGATCAATGGCGATAGATGCAGGTTTATTCAACATGGTATGGCTAGAGTTCAGGGCATACCCCGTGACCGTTCCGTCGGAGGTGTCTAGGCGCCCCTGGATTCCGATTTGGAGCAATAGTTTGCTGCCGTCATGGGTATACTCTTGAACGATTCCGTCCTGATTACCACCGATCCAGACATTCCCTTGCGTGTCGACGACGCAGGCGTGAACGCGCTTTGGCAGAGTGTCTTCAGCGCCGCTGGCCAGGGCATTGCCACTTGCATCGCGGATGATCCGTTTGCCCCAGGAGTTGACAACCGTACCGCTGGAATCGAACTCGATAACCGGTGGTGCCGGCTCCGAGTTTTTCTGCTCGTCAGGAGTGAGGTTATCTCGGTCCAGTATGAATACGTGGTCCTGGGCATCGACACACGTGCCACCGACTTCCCCTGCTATCCACAGGTTCTGCAACGGCCTGGGCCACGATGCGTCAACCTCGAACTTAGGCACCTCGGGCTGCTGGGGAGGCGCGGCCACCGCTTCAAAGCGGAGCAGAGAGCCGGTTGCGAGCAGTATGCCGAGCGTCGCCACGATCACCGCGACACGAATTGACTTGGTCGGTTTCGTATAGTCTCTTCTGGGTTTCACAGCAACGCTCTTCATAGGACCTCCTGTTCGGTACGAAATGAGCAACCGATCCGTTCGGCACAGCCAATCCCTGGTGCAGTGAATGCAGTTTCGCTATTCGGCTGCGGCATTACATCCACCGACATTCGCTGGCTCCTTTACCGGGTCGGAGTGGAACGCAAGCGAACCGTCGCTGCCGAATTCCAGGCGCGAAACTACCCGCCACCTTTCATCGTCGGTCTGCGGATAGTCCAGGCGGAAATGTGCGCCCCGGCTCTCTTTGCGATGGAGGGCCACGGTCGCGAGCATGCGTCCGAGCAAGGTAAGATTGCGCACCGAGAGTGCACTTTCAAGTTCCTGGCCACGCACGGTTTCCGAGGTCCGCGCCTTATCATCGAGGCGCATTATCGGCACTTCCTCGCGCTCGATGCGCTCATACTCCGCGAGCGCATCCTTGAGCGTACGTTCTTGACGAATAGGGCCAAGTTTGTTGTGGGCCAGCATTCGGCAGGAGGTGCGGACCTCGGATTGCAAGGGGCCCGCGTCGCGGTGCATTAGGCTTGCAATCCACGCGTGTTCAGCTTTCGGAATAGCATCGTTTGCAAGGCGCGGCAAACTGACCTTGGCTTGTGTGACCAGCTCCGCGGCCCGTCTGCCGGCTCGCCGGCCGTAGACGAGGGAACTCGCCAGGGCCGAACCGCCTATCCGGTTACCACCGTGAATACCTCCGGCCGTCTCGCCGGCAGCAAATAGCCCATCGACGCGGGTCCTACCATCAATATCGATTTTAAGTCCGCCCAGCCAGGTGTGACTGCCGGGTGCTACCTCGAGAGGCACTTTGGTGATGTCAATGCCGCGGTACAGGCACGTTTTGTAGACGTATGGAATCATCTTCAGGAGGACATCGAGCGGAACCTTGGTTGCATCCATAAAAATGCCGCCCATCGGAGTAGCGCGGCCGGCGTGGATTTCCTTGGCCATGGCGAGGATGACCTCGGAGCGCGTCGATGCTTCCGCAGTATCAGGGAAATAGCGTTTGAGGAATTGTTCGCCCTCCTGATTGCGAAATATCGCGCCGGCAGTAATGAATCCTGTGGGGTGCGGTGCGAAGCCGAATAGCTCGCGCGGAGAACAGCACATCGCTTGAAAGTCAATCATCTCGATGCCAAGCATCGGCACGCCAGCGCGGAAGCCCAGCACATAGCCGTCTCCAGTGACCTGCGGCGGGTTGTCATTGACGTAGAACAATCCGCTACCGCCGCCAGTGCAGAGAATCGTCTGCTGCGCGCTGTAGATGGCGAGCGTGCCATTCTGGTAGTCAACGCCCCATGCCCCAACGACGCGGTTGTCGCTCTTGATGAGATCGACAATGGAGGTGATGGAATGCTTTTCGATGCGGGCATCGGCGCGCAACTTCTTCGACAACACTTTAGTCATCATGTTGCCGGTGGTGTCGTAATGGTGGACCGCGCGGGGTCGACAGTGGCTTGGAAACATCTTGAGATCGAGCTCGCCCTCCGTGGTGCGGACGAATTCAGCGCCCCAGGCCTCGAAGTCATGCACCACGTCGATGATGTCATATACCCAGACCCGAGCGAGCTCTGGATCGATCAGTTCACCACCGTATTTTAGGATGTCCTGCAGGTGCAGTTCGGGATCGTCGTTCTTGCCCATTGCAGCGGCGAAGCCACCACGCGCGACCGTCGTTGTGCCACTCGTCGCTCGGCCCTTGGTGACTTGGATTACGCGCACACCGGCTTCCGCACACTCGAATGCCGCCATGGTGCCGGCTCCGCCTCCGCCGACGATGAGTACATCCGTTTCGTACAGCACCACGGGGACCTCGGAACCAGGTTGGTTGCGTGGAATAGTCATCTTGGTTTTGCGTCCTTGGCGATTTCCACAAACGCGTCGACGCAGGCATCGGCGAATTTTGGGTCGTTGATATGAAGCGGAAGTTCCTCGACCTCTGCGGTGCATAAGTGAGCCTTCAGGGCATCTATAAACGTCCGGTATTCCTCTGGCCGGCACCACGGGCCTCGGTCGTTGCCAGCAAGGTCATGAGCGCGGCGCTTGGTGTACTCGCTGAAGCCTCGGAGCGGAATTAATACGCGCACGGGCCCCCGAGCCGCGGTAAGACGCTGGCCCATCATTCTGCCGAGACTCTTAAACTCCTCGTCATTGGTTCGCATGAGCAGATTCCGGGCGTTGTAACGAAGGAATTCGCGGTCCTGGTAGCGTGCGGGCACCTGACCTGTCCAAAAATTCACCAGATCGATCGCGCCGGGTACGATCACCTGCGGCAGGCCGGAAGCGCCCGCAGCCGTCAGTCGCGTCTCACCAGCCGAATAGACGCCATCGGCTACCAGATCGGCGAGCTCATGGGTGGTGATGTCTATGACCCCGGCTAGCTCCCCCGACGTTGCGAGCCGCTCAAGGGATTTGCCACCGACACCTGAAGCATGAAACAAGATCACCTCGTAGCCGATTGCTTCGAGCCGGAGGCTCACGCGATCGACGCAGGCTGCAGTGACGCCGAACGACGAAACCGCGACGAGCTGTGCTTCGCCCTGGTTTGATCGTGACCGCTCCGCCCAGTGTCTAGCCTTGGTCGCCACTGCCCACGCCGCGTTCTCCATGACAGCTTTCGTGATCCGGTTGAGCGAGACGTCGCCGATCGAGGGATACATGCAGATGTCGCTCTCAGCGACATACCATTGGACGGCAGCCGTGCCGGCGACGGCGCTGACCATGACCTTGGGAACAAGGTAAGGCAGCGCCCGAAGGATGGAGCACACTAGATCGGTCCCATTCGCACCTCCAAGTCCAATTGCACCGGCGATCTCGCCTTTGGCGAGCTTGTCGAGCAGGATCTGGGTGCCCCCGGCGATCATTACGTCGGCGGCTTCCTGTCGAGTGCTGTCGTTGAGCGAGAGCCACAGGGCGCCGGCGGCCTCGGCCACCTGTGCACCGGTTATATCGGCAGGCACATCATGCGTTTTCATTGAGAGGTCCACGATCCAAGGCCTCGCCCCCGCGAGAGTGAGCACGCTGGCGACGAAGCGAGCTTCCTTGCCCTTGGTATCCATGGTCGCCAAGACCGCGACAGTCGGATTTGAAGCGTTCAATAAGTCCTCCGAGACGCGCTCACCGACGGTAACACACGGTCTCCCTATCTCTTCACCGATCTGCAAGAGGCGACGGCGCTTCCGCACATCCTCGAAACAAAATAGTGATTGCTATCAGGACAGGAATTATCGATAATAAAGAACGAAATCGTTGTACTAGATGTGCAGACCCTTGTCAAGCCTTCGCCAAGATTCTGGCCGGCGGAAAAGACCTGCGGAATCGCCATACGGATTTGCAAGCCAGAAATCAGACCAGACATAAATTGGCCTATGCGCCGACAGCGTGTACCGCATGTCTATCACCAGCGAACAGGCGCGTGAGGGAAGTCTGAGGGGATTGTAGGAGGTTGCCTTGATTCACAGTGGTCGTCACTTTCTACAAATTCCGGGCCCAACAAACGTCCCTGACCGGATACTTCGCGCGATTGACCGTCCGGTGATCGATCACCGGAGCGCCGAATTTTCGCAGTTGGGCATCGAGGTGCTGGAAGGACTACGCGGGATTTTTCAGACGACGAATCCCGTCGTCATTTATTCAGCTTCGGGAACGGGAGGATGGGAAGCCGCGATTGTCAATACGCTGTCACCCGGTGACCGCGTCATCCTGTTCGAGACAGGCCATTTCTCTCTGCTCTGGCGACAGGTGGCGGAGAATTTCGGGCTGCACGTTGAATACATTCCAAATGATTGGCGTCACGGCGCCCGTTCCCGCGAACTCGAAACGCGACTCGAATCGGACCGAGAGCATTTTGTAAAAGCTGTGATGGTCGTGCACAACGAGACCTCCACAGGCGTTACGAGCGACATTGAGGAGCTTCGTCGTACGATGAATCGGGCAAAGCACCCGGCCTTGCTCATGGTTGACGCAGTTTCTTCTCTCGGTTCCATTGATTATCGACATGACGAATGGGAAGTAGATGTAACGGTCGCAGGATCACAAAAGGGACTCATGTTGCCTCCTGGGCTGGGGTTCAACGCGATTTCCCAAAAGGCTCTCGCTGCAAACAAGATCGCGCGCCTGCCGCGATCCTATTGGGACTGGCAAGCGATGCTGAAGTCGAATCGCGATGGTTTTTTCCCCTATACCCCTGCCACGAATCTGCTTTACGGTTTGCGAGAAGCGATATGGATGTTGCACGAGGAAGGACTGACCAACGTTTTTCGCCGGCACAAGCGTCATGCCGAAGCGACACGCGCCGCCGTGTGGGCCTGGGGTTTACATACCGTGTGCGATGAGCCCCGCGAGTACTCTAGCTCGTCAACTGCCGTATTCATGCCCGAAGGCCATGACGCGGACCATCTACGACGCACGATCCTAGATAACTTCGACATGTCGCTTGGGGCGGGTCTTTCGAAATTGGCGGGCAGAGTATTTCGGATTGGGCATCTTGGCAGCTTCAACGATCTCATGCTGGCCGGAACGCTGAGCGGGATCGAAATGGGGCTCTATCTAGACGGGGTTCCCCACAAGGTAGGCGGTGTTACAGCGGCTCTCGAGCATCTCAAACGGGGAGCAGGCGCCTGGCAATCGACAGAGGAACCGGTCAAGGGGTGAGAGGATCGGGGGCGGCGAGCCGACTCATATACCGTATCGGGTCGGCATGACACCAACGCGCCGAAGATGTCTCTTGCGAACGGTACTATCGTTTCCGGTCTGGTTCGGGCCGTTGGAGCCTGACAGGCTCGGTTTTTCACGTCACTAAAGACATGGAGATAGATCACTTTGGCATGCAGAAGCCGAATAGGCTGTTGAATCGTCTTCTCTTGGGGTTTTTCCGTAAATATTTGCGAAACCATGACTTTACGCTGGGGACGTCACGCACCATTTTGCTTTAACAACCGAATATGGATCGAATCGAATTGAGGGATACCTTGCATCCGCACACAGCCCTACCGTTAAGCTCTCACGCCAAGCCTGTCGATTCGTTCTCTGACGCCGCCGAGCTCGAAAAGGAAATGAAGCAGAGGATTCGCGGTGAAGTTCGGTTTGACCGAGGCAGCCGCGCGCTTTACTCGATGGACGGCTCCAATTATCGTCAGATTCCGATCGGTTTGGTGGTTCCTCGGGATTCGGAGGATGTAGTCGCGGCGGTTGCGGCGTGCAAGAAGTTTGGAGCTCCGGTTCTGCCGCGCGGAGCTGGTACCAGTCTGGCAGGACAGTGCTGCAACGTGGCTGTCATACTCGATTTTTCGAAACACATGAATCGCGTGCTTGGACTTGACCCGGGCCGAGGGACAGCTCACGTTCAGCCGGGAATCGTCCTGGATTCTCTTCAGAGGCGGGCGCAGGCAGTTGGATTGACCTTTGCGCCTGATCCCTCGACTCATAGCCGCTGCACGATCGGAGGGATGATCGGGAACAATTCCTGTGGAACGCATTCCTTGTTGGGGGGGAAGACCGTCGACAACATAGAAGAGCTACAAATTCTGCTATATGACGGGACGCAAATGACGGTCGGAGCGACCGATGATGCGCAGTTGAATTCGATCGTAAAACAAGGAGGACGGCGCGGCGACATCTACGCACGGCTGCGGGCTATCCGCGATACCTATGGTGATCTTATCCAAACGCGCTTCCCTCGGATTCCACGACGTGTGTCGGGGTACAACCTCGATGAATTGCTTCCCGAGAATGGATTTAATGTGGCGCGTGCTCTAGTTGGAACCGAGGGTACCTGCGCGATCGTTCTTGACGCTACGGTGAAGCTCATACACAGCCCCCAACATCGGAAGTTGGTGGGCCTTGGGTATAAGGATGCGTTTCAGGCGGCGGACCACGTAATGGAGATATTAGAGCTTCGGCCGATTGGGCTCGAAGGGATGGATGGGAGCATTATCGAGGCACTCAAGAGTCAGAGCGCGCCCAATATTGAGCTCTTTCCGGACGGCGGCGGATTCCTCCTTGTGGAATTTGGCTGCGACGAAGCAGCCGAAGCAGAACGCCTTGCTCAACAGCTGGTCCTCCGGCTACGCCGTCTCACTGATCCTCCAGAGGCTCGAATCTATACAACCAGCGAAGCGCGAGCCATTTGGCATATCCGTGAGTCGGGCCCGCGCGCGGCCGCCGCGGTACCGGGTGCGGTGCCGGAATGGGAGGGTTGGGACGATTCTGCCGTCGCTCCCGAAAAACTGGGAAGTTATTTGCGCGACCTGCGAAAGCTCATGAATGAATACGAGTACAAGGGATCGTTCTACGGACACTTCGGACACGGTTGCATCCACACGCGAATCACGTTCGATCTGCAAAGTGAAGGTGGGATTCGAAAGTACGGCGAATTTATCGAGCGAGCCGCGGACCTGGTAATTGGTTATGGAGGATCGCTTTCGGGAGAACATGGAGACGGGCAATCGCGAGGAGCTTTGCTTCCCAAGATGTACGGCACAGAGTTGATGAAAGCCTTCCGTGAATTCAAATCCGCCTGGGACCCGGAAAATAAGCTGAACCCTCACAAAGTGATTGATGCATTCTTGCCCACGGAAAATCTCCGCTTGGGCTCGGACTACAAACCCCTCGAGCCCGCCACGCATTTCGAGTTCCCTGACGATAATGGCTCGTTGGCAAAGGCGACATTGCGCTGCATTGGTATTGGCGCATGCCGCAAACAGGATTCGGGTTCGATGTGCCCCAGCTATATGGTTACCCTCGAGGAAGAGCATAGTACGCGTGGCCGCGCTCACCTGCTGTTTGAATTGCTGCAAGGCGAACTGCTACGCGACGGCTGGAACGACGAGCACGTTAAGAAGGCCCTGGATCTATGCCTCTCGTGCAAAGCCTGCAAGTCGGAATGTCCGGCGAACGTGGATCTCGCGACATACAAGGCAGAATTTCTATCTCATTACTATAAGGATAACCGTCGGCCTCTGTACGCGTATGCCTTTGGCATGATTGATCGGTGGATGCGATTGGCTTCGCTCGCCCCGAGGATCGCTAATTTCTTGATTCGGGCGCCTTTTGCCCGTTCCTTATTTCGGAAAACGCTGTTGGGCATTGCGCCGGAGCGTCAGATCCCTTTGGTCGCTCCGGTGAGCTTTCAAAGGTGGGCGCACAGGCGGGGAATTCCCGGGGTCGCGCGAAAATCTACTTCCGAGCAGCGAACCCAGGCGCCACGGGAGGTAATGTTGTGGGCGGATACTTTCACTAACTACTTCCATCCGGAAACGGGTCAGGCAGCACTGAAAGTGCTCAGCGATGCTGGCTTCATAGTGCACGTCCCGCGCGAGAAACTGTGTTGCGGACGGCCACTGTATGATTTCGGCATGCTGGATAGAGCCCAACAATACCTGGTGCGAATCCTTGACGTGCTGGCACCGCACATTGACGCCGGCTTGCCCATGGTCGTGCTTGAACCGAGTTGCGCTTCTGTATTTCGCGATGAGCTAAGGAATTTGTTCCCCCGTAACGAGCGGGCCAGTCGCTTCCGTAGTCAGGTTTTCCTGCTTAGCGAATTCCTCGAGCATCACGTTCCTGGTTATCAGCCTTTGGCGCTACCTCGCAAAGTGCTTTTACATGGACATTGCCATCAAAAGGCTCTGATGAGGATGAAGGATGAAGAATCCTTGTTGCGCAAAATGGGTGCTGAGGTTCAGTCCCTCGACGCAGGTTGCTGTGGCATGGCCGGGCCATTCGGGTTCGAGAAAGACAAATACGAGGTTTCACAAGCGATCGGGGAACGCGTTTTGCTGCCTGCTGTGCGTCAGGCCGGACCTGACACCTTGATCATTGCAGACGGGTTCAGCTGCCGGGAGCAGATTTTCCAGGCGACCGGACGTCGAGCCATTCATCTCGCCGACGCCATGCACCTGGCCACCGGCTGAAGCCTATCCCTCTTGCTGCGGGCCAGTCAAATCGTTCCCTAAGGATCCGATTTGGAGGTTCCCGAGGGACTTTCGCCGCATCCTGGTCCGTGCCGATTGGCTTGTCCGCAGACCCCTCTACACAGTTTGGAGCCCGTCAGCTTTTCGGAGTCTGATTTCTTATATACTCTTTAGATGTGAAAGCGTTTACTGCTATTATTATTGCTTTCACGATAGCATCATGAATCATTACTTTCCCGCGGCGATTGTACGGCGTAATTAAGCGCCGCAGGACACGGTCGGCCGATCACAAGATGGCTAGCAAACCCAACTGGAGTTCGTCATATTTGAGTCCCGCGCGTAGAGGGGTTTCCAGAAAGCCTCCCGTTCGTGATTCGGTGCGTACGCAGATCAAACAGACCCTGCTCGAGCGCATCGTCGACGGCACGTACGAACCTGGACAGCGCCTCAAGGAATTGCAGATTGCCCGTGAATTTCAGACCAGTCAAGCGCCTGTTCGGGAAGCACTGCGCGAACTGGAGGCCGTTGGACTGATCGAGACAAAGTACTATCAGGGCTCGCGAGTGCGGATGAGTTCGCACTCCGAATTGGAGCAAGCTTATGAAATCCGAGCCTCATTGGAAGAATTGGCTGCGCGCAGTGCAGCGCTTGTATTGAAGTCCCACACCAAGCACTTGCGGAAGATAATTGACAAGCTTGCAATGCTCTCGAAGAAGGGTGAATGGCAGTCCTACACTCGTTTTAATTATCTGCTTCATCGTTCCATCGTTGGGGCATCGGGTAACTCTCTTTTGCTCCACGTTTGGGATTCACTGCATTTTGAGTTTCGCACGCGTCTCTTTTTCGTCGAGAGAACGGCCTCGGATATCATCCGGCTTGACCGCGAACACTTCGACATTGTCGAAGCTTTGCATTGCGGAGATGGCAAGCGAGCGGGCCGCCTCCTTCGAGAGCATTGCCTGAAAAATATCAGGATTCTTCGCCGCTCCCGGTTGGGTCATTCCTCCTCGTCGGCAAGTGGCACCCATTCCTGATCGTTCTCCGACCATCTGAGTCCTCCGCCCTTGTTTTTCTTCCAGGACCAACGCAGTGTTGAGAAAATTGGCCCGGATATCACCGTGGGTTTCTGATGGTCCCGAGATGCCCATAGCGACGGGGTAGCGCCTGTTTTGTACGACACTACCAACTCTTCTCCAAAACGTCTCACTCGGCGCTGTCTAGCCAAAATTTCTGGCAGCAAAAGCCAAGCGGTGCGCCGAATCAGTCAAGAAAGTCGTTGACAATAACTGACACAGCGAGAATTCTTCGAAGCGCGGCTCGCGCGATTGTGTCGGCGATTCCTGCGACGGCAACGACTGATCGAGGAGATGCGCCCGTCCGCAGAAGGCAGGAAACATGCCAAACGATGGATTGGTCATCCTAACCGGTGCGGCGAGTGGTATCGGGCGCGCCGCAGCGGAGGCGCTCGCCAAAAAGTCGAGACCCCTCGCATTGGTCGATATAGACACCGAGCGCCTCAAGGAGGTGGTGGATATTTGCGGGAGAAGTTCCCCGAAAGCAGCGGGCTTTCAATGCGACGTCAGCGATACGGCAGAGGTGGCCCGAACCTATCGGGTGATTTGCCAGCAGTTCGCGACGCCAAGTGTACTGGTGAATTGCGCGGGCATTGGCCGCTTCGCTCCTTTTCTGGAGGTCGAACCTGCGGAGTGGCTGCACATGTTCAATATTAATGTAATGGGAACCGTGCTGTTCACCCGCACAGTTCTCCCCGACATGCTCGCAGCCGGTGAGGGCATTATTATCAATGTCGGCTCGCGCATGGCCATTGATGCACATCCTCTGACGACTACCTATTCCGCTACCAAAGCAGCGGTCTGTGCATTTTCGCGAGTTCTTGCCTCCGAAGTCAGCAAGAAAGGTGTCAAGGTTAGCTTTCTCGCACCGGGTGGAACGAAAACCAATCTTGCCACTCCAAAGCACGATGGCTATTTGGAACCGGCTGCTGTCGCCGACGCGATCGTTTACATCGCCGAGAGCACCGGCAACATTTGGGTCCGGGATCTTGTGGTGTTGCCTCTCGGGTTCTGACGAACTACCATTTACGATTTTTCGGAATCACTACGGCGTTTCGATTGAGTGAAAAGTGTCGACCGCGTTCAGGTTTTGCCGCCTTGGCGGATCGTCAGGCACCGGTTTTGTAAACTCGCCGAAAGTGGTAGAAACTGGCAATTCGGGACTTGTTTTCCAAACTACTCCGGTAGAAGTTTACCTTTGGTCTCTTCGCCAAAAGGCAGGAGCAGGAGCCCGATTAAGAACCCGATCGACGTCAACGCCACGGGCGTTCCGAGAGTTCCGAAGTGTCGCATTCCAAAGCCAACCAAGAAACTGATTCCTGCAGCCGCAAAGCGTCCAATGTTTGTTGTGAACGCGAAGGCGCTGACACGGCATTCGGTTTGATATTGTTCAGGGATCCAAAGCGAATAGACCGCAAAATTGGCGCCACCGACGCCGAGAAAGAACAAGCAGGCCATGAACCAGGCTAGGGCACCGCTCTGGAAGTAAAAGACACGCCCGAAGGCGAGTGCAATGAAGATGAACATAATCGCAAAGAAGAAGGCCAAGGCGCCCCTGCGTCCCAGCGTCTCGCAAAGCCAAGGCGCCATGACCGCTCCTAGAATGGTTCCGATGGCGAGCAGCGCGGTTCCAAACGACGATAACTGCGCCGCTTCGACCAGGGTGTGGCCCGCCTTGACCGCTAGCTCATTGATCGCCGTCGGAACATAGGCAGAGCCAGCCCACAATCCGGAAATCGACGCGAGCATGTAGAGCGAGTTGAGAAGAGTGCGGCGGCGATAAGCCGGCGAAAACGGTGCGCGGAACGCCTTGATCACGGACAAAGCGGCGCCGAGTTCCTGACGCTTCTGCTGCCATCGGACCGGTTCATGGACGCGATTGTAGAAGAAAGCTACCAGAAGCGCGGGAGTTCCGCCCACCACGAACATCCACCTCCACCCGTAATGGGCACCGACGATATAGTTGGCGATGGCCGCCAGAAAAAATCCGAAATAGTAACCGGTGTGCATCAAACCAGCGCCGATCTTACGGCGATCTTCTGGCCATTCTTCGGAAATGAACGTCGCGCCGATCGACCATTCTCCGCCGATGCCCATCCCAGCGAGCAAGCGGAAAATTGCAAGACTCCAGACGTTCGTGGCCAAGGCGCTAAGAAACGTGAAAAGCGAAAACCAGAGTATCGTCAGCATCAGAATGCGTGCGCGACCGAAGCGATCGGCGATCGGCCCCCACACCATGGCCAGTCCCCAACCAATCAAGAAGAGGGCGAAAAGTAGCGAGCCATAGTAACCAATGTTCGCGTTCGTCGGCGTAATTCCAGATCTGGGCAGTATGTCGCGCAAGGCGGGAACCAGCACTAGGGCATAAATAAATGAGTCCATGCCGTCGAGAGCCCATCCGCCCCAGGCTGCCAGAAAGCCTCGCTTCTGGTTTGCCGTGAGCTGTACCTTCGCACTCGCGGATGTGACGCTGAGGTTTCTTGTCAGAATATTCCCCACGAAGTCTCCAACGAAGTTTGTGCGCGACGGTCCGCTCCCTGAAGCCCTCATCGCGATCCAAGACCTAGAACGATGATTCGACGATCAAGGCTTCAAGGCCGTTCCGCAACGGGTTTCTACTGAGCCAGAATTTTTGGCAAGGCGTTTACGCCTGCCTGCGCCGCCGAAGCGTCCTGTGCCGATGTTCCACCGCTCACCCCGATTGCCCCGACAATTTTTCCGTCGGCCACGATAGGTAAGCCGCCCTCCGTGGCCAGTACTCCCGGCAGCTTGAGAATACCCATATTCCCTCCGGCCAAAGCATCCTGGAATGTTCTTGTGGGGCGCTTGAACGCGACCGCGGTATGGGCCTTCGCTTGCGCGACTTCGAGGCTCCCGATCTGCGTATCGTCCATTCTCTCTAGGTAGATGAGGTTCCCGCCGTCATCGACGACCGCAATGACTACGGTGAATTTGTTCTGTGCCGCCTCTGTTTCCGCTGCCGAAGCAATCTGCTTCGCCACTGCCAGTGTTAGTGTCTTCTTGTCGGCCAATTTCTGTGCCGTGACACTGGCCCCTAGCTCGAGGAACGCAAGCAGCACCACGCTCAACTTCAAAGCCATTCTCATAGCCCTCTCCTGTTTGGGATCCCGGGGGAAACGCTCATGCGTAATTGCTCGTGGTCGTCAGGCACGCATATATATAAGGACACAGTTCTGCTACAACCAAGATGTATAACCACCTGGTGGTCAGACAGCCTGACGACCTTACTCGTAGTGCCCGAACGTTGTCAATCGCGTTCAAGGTCTCGATCCGTGGCCAAATCATATGATCACTAGACCACCATATCTATTATTGACTCCGAGAATTCGACTATGTAATGATCCGGCCTGCCGATCGTAAAGTCTTTTTCTGTAGAGGCCCCATGACACGACCTTGGAAAACGGATCAATGGTTCACCAGCCCTTGGAATCACCTGGCGGAGGTGCGCAGGAACTTTGCTTTTCCGTCGAAGATAAAAATTCACGATGTTACACTCCGTGACGGCGAGCAACAGACCGCGATAGTTTTTCGTCGCGAAGAAAAAGTCGCCATCGCACGCCAGCTAGATGCGGCGGGGGTACACCGTATCGAAGCGGGAATGCCTGCTGTATCTGACCAAGACAAAGCAGCAATCCAAGACATCGCTAATCTCGGCCTCAAATCAGAAATCTTCGCGTTCGGTCGATGCATCGCAGAGGAGGTGAAGACGGTCAAGGCTTGCGGCTGTAGTGGCGTAGTCATTGAGATTCCTGCGAGCGAGCACATGATCCGGAACGCCTATGGCTGGACGATGGATCGGGCTATCAAGTCCTCGATCGATGCGACGCTCGCCGCAAAAGAAGCCGGGCTTTACACTGTGTTTTTCACCATCGACTCCACCCGCACGGAAGTCGAGCCGTTACTGGACATGGTGGAACGTGTGGCCACCGAAGGCCACATGGACGCGTTCACGATGGCCGACACTATGGGCTGCGCAACACCGGATGCGGTCTACCACGTCGTTAAACGCGTGATCGAACGTTTAAAGAAGCCGGTCGAAATCCACTGCCACCAGGATTTCGGATTGGGCGTGGCCAACACAATCGCCGCTCTGGCTGCAGGCGCCACGGTCGCGCAAACCACTGTCACAGGCGTTGGCGAACGTGCCGGGAATGTGCCTATGGAGGATGTTGTCATGGCGCTGCTGTGCCTGTACGGCGTGGACCTGGGCATTCGCACAGAAAAGCTTTGCGAGCTCTCGCGCTTTGTGCTTGAGCGCGCCAAGTTGACGGCCCCACCTAACCGCCCGATCGTCGGCGACAAGCTTTACGAGGTCGAATCCGGCATTATTGCGGGCTGGGTCCGGCTTGCGCGTCGCGAGCATCCGCTTGAATACGTGCCGTTTGCGCCCTCTCTAGTCGGACAGAAACCGGTCTCCATCGTTCTCGGCAAGAATAGCGGGCCGCCCTCAATTGAAGAGTGGTGCGAAAATCTCGGTTTGAAGGCAAATGAGGAAGAGCGCATGGCCATGGTGCAGCTGGTCAAAGCGAAGTCTTTCGAGAAGAAGGGCCTGCTGACGGAACAAGAGTTCAGGTTGATCGCCGATCGTGTTCTGCAGAAGGCCGTAGCGCACTCTTAGCGACGGCGGGGCTGCGCCCGATGCTTTTGGCCCAGGTGACCGCTAAGTCCAGTCGGTTGAAATGTGGTCATGGACTTCGGGCCGGAATGCGTGCTCGCGCCCGGCGTGTAGCGCAGGAAGTCTCCAAGGCCAACTCCTCCCATGCTCGTGTCGCTGGGGGGACTTGTTGGAAGAGGAGGGCACAGGAAAGCTTGCTACGTGCGCCGGGTAGGTTCGTCCCACGGTGCTGCGAAACCGAAGTCTGTGCGTATGCGGACGTGTGACTCTGTGAGAGCGTTGGAGATGCGGGCGCAAAAAAATGTGCGCTCTTTTTTTCTCACCGAAATAGTGTAAGCCGACTTAAATTTACACAGGGAGGATCTTGGCGCATGACGATGGACCTCAGTTTCATAGGAAAACCCCACGAGTGGGACCCTCGGAGGCTCTACAGCCAGACCGGTGCGGACTGGCAATACCGGGTGGATTTCGACCGGATGCGCAAAGACCGTTTGCAGAAACTCCGGGAACAAATGACAGCGCACAATCTAGGCGCGTTGGTGCTATTCGCCGGTGCGAACATTCGTTACGCCACGGCGTCGTATCAGGGCAACTGGAAATACAACATCAACATTCGTTATGCGGTTCTCCCCAACGGCGGGGAGCCTATATTGTTTGAAACTGCGGGATCGGATTTACAGTGCGCCAAGATCGATTTGCCGTGGATGGAGGGCCGGATCCGCCCAGCCATCACGTGGCAATGGGCGGAAGGGGCGGTGCCGTTCATGGCCGGGCGCATGGCCGACAGCGTGGTCGACGTCCTGAAGGAGCAGGGGGTGCAGAGTGAGCGAATTGGCATCGACAATTTCGACATGCCCGCCTTGGAGGCTTTTCAAAACACAGGGCTGAAAATCGTAAATGGATGGCCGGCAGTTTCCGCTGCGCGTGTGGTCAAAACACGCGATGAAATCGAATTGCTGAAGCAGGCCTCCAGTATCGGCGACGCGGCGATGTGGAAGATTAAATATGAATGGCTGAAGCCAGGCGTGCGCGAGCGCGAAATCGAAGCCAAAGTACATGAGTTCATGCTGGAACGTGGCTGCGAGATCATCTATGACATTATCGTGGCATCCGGAGGAAACACCAGCCCTTATCGGCGCTGGGCCACGGACAAGCTCATTCGCCAGGGCGATTTGGTGATTGTGGATATCAACGCCGTGGGACCCTCAGGATATTTCATCGACTTTGTCCGCTGCTTCAAGTGCGCCGGAAAAATGACGCAAAAAGAAATCGATCTGTATCGCGAGGTTTACGATTCAATGTATGCGGGATTGGAGAAGCTGCGCCCTGGCAACACGACGGCCGATGTCGCGGCAGCATTTCCCGAATACGATGACGACAAATACGGGACGGTGACACTGCAACAGTTCGCGCACAGTATCGGCATCACTCTATATGAGGGAATGTGGATTTCCCGAGCGTATTCAATGAAGTATCCGGCGGAGATCAAAGAAAACATGTACTTCGCGATTGAAACGTTCGCGGGGCATCCCGGCCTCCAGCAGACGTGCAGACTGGAAGAAAATGTTTTGGTTTCCAAAGAAGGGCCCGTCGTCTTCACCCTGATGGAACATATGGAAGAAGCGAAGCGCTAGTAATGCAGCCACTATTGGTTGGGGTTTCCGATTCCGTCTTTCCGAACCTGGACCCGACACGCGAGGTGCTATCGCGAATCGGTGCGGAGCTGCGCCTAGCAAAAGAAGCAACAGCTGAGGCGATCCTCGAGGTAGCGCGGGATGCCGACGCACTTCTCGCGACCTATGCGAAAATCACGACCGACATGATCGGGCAGATGAAACGATGCCGAATTATCTCGCGCTTCGGGATCGGAGTCGACAATGTGGATATCGGCGCAGCAACGAGCGCCGGAATTGTCGTAACCAAGGTACCTGACTATTGCATCGACGAAGTTTCGGATCACGCGCTGGCATTGCTGCTAGCACTGGTGCGCAAGATACCATCCTCAAATGCTCGAACGCATTCTGGCCGATGGGAGATGGCGGCGGTTGTTCCGATTCACCGGTTACGCGGAAGCGTTCTCGGGCTTGTGGGATTCGGAAGGATTCCGCAATTGCTGACGCCGAAAGCGCGAGCGCTGGGGATGAAGGTAATAGCCTGCGATCCGTACGTCGACCAACAGGTTTTTGACCGGGCTGAAGTTGAAAAAGTGGAGTTTCCGGAGCTGGTGCAAATCTCTGATTACATCTCCATTCACAGCCCGCTGATGCCAGAGACGAGAGGTCTTTTCAGCACCGATATTTTTCGTAAAATGAAACCCACGGCGTATTTAGTGAACACGGCACGTGGTCCGATCGTGGATGAAGAGGCTCTCGCGAAAGCGCTGGACGCGAAACAACTGTCTGGAGCCGCTCTTGACGTTTTGTCGCAAGAGCCTCCCAATGGTTCTCCGCTGTTCGGTCGCGACAACGTGATTCTGACGCCACACACTAGCTTCTATTCTGTCGAATCCCTTGTGGATTTGCAGGTGAAAGCCGCTGAAGAGGTGGTGCGAGTTCTCAACGGCGAGATGCCGAACAATCCGGTAAATCCCGAGGCGTTCCAACGGCCGGCTTAGCATTTGCGTCCGGTATAGACAACTATGAAGGCCATGCTCCTCAATGCACCCGGCGAATTGGCGCTCGATGAAGTTCCCGCCCCGCGTGTGGACGCGGGACAAGTGCTTGTTCGAATCAGCCACACAGGTGTCTGCGGCACGGACCTGAAGATCTTCCATGGCTCGATTCCTGTTGCGTATCCGCTGATCATGGGCCACGAAATGGTTGGGGAGGTCGCCGGAAGCAGCGGCGAGGGCGGGTTCCAGAAAGGGGATAGGGTCATTATTGACCCGGGACTGCAGTGCGGCGCGTGTTTCCACTGCCGAATCGGACAGACACATCTATGCCCCAACGGAGTGCTCCTTGGACGCGATGCGAATGGCGGATTTGCAGACTATGTCGCTGCGCCGGCCAGCCACGTGTTTCGCTTGCCGGACTCCATCGAAAGTCGCACCGCACCCCTGATTCAGGTGCTAACCACCTGCCTACATGCGCAACGTTTGATCAACATTTCGCCGGGGGAGTCGGCCGTCGTGTTGGGCCTCGGCGTAACCGGCCAACTGCACGTTCAACTTGCCAAAGCGCGAGGGGCGAGCCCGGTCATTGGTATCACCCGCAGCGCTGAAAAGCGTGACCTGGCGCGGAAGCTGGGCGCGGACCTGACATTTGCAAGCGGCGACGAAGCGAGAGAAGGGGTCCTCAAGGCGACGGATGGCCGGGGAGCAGACGTGATTGTCGAGTCGATAGGGGTGATGTCCTCGCTGGCCGAAGCCGTCCACATGGCACGCTTGGGAGGACGCCTGCTGATGTTTGGCATCATCGTCGCTACCGAAGGTGCTCTGCCTTTTTATCAGCTGTATTTCAAGGAGCTGGCGCTGATCAACGCGCGCGTGGCAAAAAGCGAAGACTATCCTGCCTCAATTGATCTGGTGGAGCGAGGAACTGTGCAGCTAGAGCCCCTGGTCAGCAACGTAATGCCCTTCGAGGAATTGAGAACGGCAATGGGAATGCTAGCGTCTAACAGCGGCCAAAGAATGAAGATCATCTTGGAGCATCGCTAGCTTAGAACGAACCGACGGCGCCAGCCGATATTCGCAGCGTATTCGATACTGTCAGGAGTCTTGCATTTCCTGAGGCGGCTATTCCGAGAAATGAGAGAGAAAGCTCCCTAGGTTAGCCGATCAGAATTGTCAGGAGGCTAGATTCGGCGAGGTCGCCGGCGATTCCGTAGCGGAGGTTCCGGTGTCGTTGCGCACCTGTTGCAGATGGGCACGCATAGCTTCGCGAGCACCCTGGGGATCACGGCGCTCTATGGCTTCAAGAATCCGTTTGTGATGGAACTGGCCACGTTCGCCACCATGATTGTGGCGGAAAATGCCCATGCGTTGTTCGCGAAGCAGTCCCACAATGGAATCGATCAAGGACAAGATGAGAGGATTGGCGGCCGCCTCGGCAAGGGAAAGATGAAAATCGTTGTCGGCTTCGATGAAAGCATCAGCGTCATTGAGTGAGCGATCCATGAGCGCGACGGCTTCGCGCATGGTCGCAAGATGCTCTGGGTTGCAGCGAGTGGCGGCGAGTGCGGCGATTTCAGGCTCAAGAATCTCGCGGACTTCGACAAGGCAAATCGAGCCTTCCGGTTGACAGATACGGAACATCAGATCGAATGATTGCCGAGTGGCTTGCGAAGTGCCGCTGGTGATGAAGGTACCTCGGCCGGAATACGCCTCCACCAAGCCCTTCTCGCGGAGAACCTTGACGGCTTCGCGAACCGCGGTGCGGCTGACGTTGAATTGGTGCGCCAGCTCGGGCTCGGCAGGCAGTTGGTCGCCCGGCTTGAGGGCACCCTTGAGTATCGATTCTTCGATTTGCTGAACGATCTGTTCGTATAGTCGTAAAGACTGAACGATCTTGTACACTGGGTTGTTTCCTGACTTGCCGCGCACAATGATTGCCTCTTATCGCCGAAAGCGACAAGGCGTCATGGCCGAGCTCGGGCGGTTTCTTGAATTCTCACGGTAGCACAACGGTTTGGGGCGCGCAAAGGGCTGGGAAACGTCTGCGATGCCCGGTAGTTCGTTTGGCTGGATTCGCGTTAGCGACGACTGTGGTCACAGAGGCCGGGGGTTGTTCTGCGATTGGCCGGTTGGCTGGGCGCCCGGGCGCGCTCGGACTACCCGGACCAATGGCGAGTGATTTGGAGAGCACTCTCCTGTTGGGAATCACCGGCGCTACTGACTAAAGAAGCGCGAATCCGAGCCGCACGCTAAGGGGCTTTCGAAGCTAAGTAGGCAGAAATGCAAATGATGTCATTGCCATTCAGATGAGCCACGACAGCTTTCATCAGCACGTCGGCTTTTCCGTTTCGAGTGCCGTCACGAAATCGATAGAGCTGTCGAGCGACATATTCAGGAGAGACCCCGGCGATTCGTGGAATCTCGCCGACACCCCTCAGCGTTTCACCGTGACAGGTCGCGCATGGAATCGTCTCCCCGCCGCCCCCGGTCTTAACCAGTGCTTCGCCTTTTGCGAGACTGCCAACCGGCACGTAAGCAACAAAGCCCGCCTTCGGGTCGCGGTCTACGGCCAATACCGGGTCCAGCGGCAGTTCAATGATCCGATCGCCGATGGGTTCGCTGCCACCGTTCGGAAGCGGAAGTCGCATATGTGGATGCTTCACATACGTTGCGGGCACCCTGGCGGTTTCGATCACCTTGACCCAGACTCTCGATTTGAGCGAGGAAAACCACTCGCTGGCAAGTCGCGCGTCTTCTTCCGATAATCCCTTTCCGATGGCCGTCATTTGAAACGGATCCTTCCTGTCTCCGGTCTTGAAATATTCCAACTGCTTGCGGATATATCCCACCGATAGTCCCGCCAAGTTCGCGGACTGAGGATGACCGAGCCCCGACATTAGATGGCACGAACCGCATGCAGGCACTTTACCGCCCTGCCCGTGAGTGACGATCTGTGGCGCTGGAGGATGTTCGTGCGGGAACCAGTCGGGTGGGTTGAACAGGTCATCGATTTGCGCAACGGTGTACGTTCTTGCGCTCCCGGGCACATGTCGTACTTCACCGGGGTCGGCACCAGGCGGCGGGTTTTCGCTGGCGACGGGAAACGCCCAACTCGGTTCCTTGAGGACCTCCTGCGACCCAGGCGCTGTTCGAAGTGACAGAGTCATAAGGAACATCATGGCCAGACAACAGATCAACTTTTTCATGAATCCTCGAATTGGCCGCTGGTACCCATCGTTGCGGACCGGCGCCCCAGTTAAGCATGCCTTTTATCGATAATTCAACTAACGATGCAGATCGTTGCAGCGAATCGTCGATTTTTTGAAAGGTGAAGCTCCCCACGTCTTAGGCGACGGCGCACAGTGAATGGCTGTCGTTTCAGACGCCGGGCCCTTCAGGAAGAGGTTGTCGTAGCCGCGGTTTTAGCCTTTTATCAGCGGCCGATCCTGGCAACGTGGTTTTAGGCCTAACTTTTTATCGATAAAAATGCTTGACACGGTCAGAGAATATATGTATGAAAGCAATCGCACTGCTTTATCGATAATTTTAATGGCCGTGCGCGCTCCGCGCCGGGTTGCAAGAATCCAGGGTGGGAGCGGCGAGGGCGAAGTGTCTCGCCAGGACGACGGTCCGTTCCTTGCGCTCCGGGGGCGCAGGATCAAGGCGGCCGTAGCTAGGGCGAAACCGCAACGAATCACAAGAGTAGCGTCGTGGACCTTAGTTTTCGGACTTGCTGTATCGGGTCTGGCTGAAAACAACGTCGGCGGCTTCTGGCGGACGGGGATCCGGCCCTTAGCGCTGGGATCTGGTTGCAGGCTGGCCGATTCAGGTGGATGCGGAGGAGAACCGATGAACATGACATGTAGGAAATGGGGGCTGGGCCCGCTTCTGATGGTTCTGTTATTTACGATGAATGTTGATGTTGCTCTCGCGCAAGTATCGTTCTCTTCGATATCCGGGAGAATTGAAGACGCGTCCGGTGGAGGCGTGGCGGGTGCGACCGTGACTGCAACAAACCTGGAGACGGCAGCCTCGCGAGCGGTACAAACCGACGACGATGGAAATTATGCCGTCTTGTCGTTACCGGTTGGCAAGTACGAGGTCAAGGCCGAGAAGAATGGCTTCAGCGGAGCGATACAGAACGGTGTGGAATTGGTCGTCGGACAACACGCTGTCGTCAATCTAAAGCTGGAAGTCGGTCAAATGCAACAATCAGTGACAGTTACAACCCAGGTGCCGATAGTCAACACCACGACATCGTCAGTTGCAGGTTTGGTTTCGGAAGTCGAAGTAAAGGACTTACCGCTCAACGGGCGAAGTTATGACCAACTAATTACTCTGCAAACAGGTGCGATGAACAACGTCGCGCATACCACTTCACTGTCGACCGGCTCTGGCGCCGGGAACCAATTCGGAGTAGTTGGAAGAAGTACGGAGGAAAACCTTTTTCTGCTGAATGGTGTGGAATACAGTGGCGATAGCGCCCGCGAGATTCTACCGGGAGGGCCCAGCGGCCAACTGCTGGGTGTCGATGCGGTTCGGGAATTCAATTTGTTGACGGATTCTTACTCGGCTGCTTACGGGAAGCGAGCTGGTGCGCAGGTAATTGTTGTCACTCAGTCAGGAGCAAATCAGGTTCATGGGACGGTATTTGAGTTCTTGCGAAACAGCGATTTGGACGCCAGGAATTTCTTTGATGCCCCGCCGTCGCAGATTGGCCACCGAATCCCGGAATTCCAACGGAATCAATTTGGCGGCGCGTTAGGCGGGCCAATTCGCAGAGACAAGTATTTTATATTCGGGAACTACGAAGGTTTCCGTCAGCGACTGGGGGTCGCGAGCGTAGCGATCGTTCCGGACGATAACGCCCGCAAGGATATGCTTCCCAATGCCGCGGGTGTACCGACACTTGTACCAGGAGCGAATCCTGGGATGCTTCCCTATTTCGCGCTGTGGCCGGTAGCCAATGGGCCGGAACTCGGTGGCGGACTGGCCTACAATTACGGCAGTCCCAAGCAGTCGATCCGAGAAGATTTTGGAACCGTGAGGACCGACCAAAACTTTTCGTCGACCGATACGATGTCCGAAGCGTATACGATTGATGACGGTGTAAATATAACTCCGAATTCAAATCCGCAGTTCGCCGGACAGTACGTTATTAGGAACCAGGTGGCCAGTATCGAGGAAACGCATATCTTCAGTCCGGAAAAAATCAACACCTTCCGCTTCGGGTTTACTCGCGCCCATTATACTTTTAACGTCGAACCGATCGTGCCGATTCCTGCGGATCTTTCTTGGTTCACAGGCCTGAATCCGGGCTTGCTCAATATTGGGGGAGGAGTCCAACAGTCGAGCGGTGTCACCGGATCGGTGGTGGGTGCCGGCGGCAATAGCAATTTGCGTGGCGTGCGGAACTTGTTCACCTACAGCGACGATTTCCAGCTGACCAAAGGCAAGCACCAATTTAGCTTTGGCGTGTGGTTCCAGCCGGAACAAAACAATTCCGCGGGTGCCACCTCGCAGAATGGCGCGGTCTCGTTTGCAAGCCTAACCGGCTTTATCCAGGGCATCGCTTCGAACTTCACCGCTGTTCCTAATCCACACGAATTAGGTTACCGGATTAAGATGGGAGCGTGGTATGTCGAAGACAATATGCGGTTGACTCACCGTTTGACGCTGCGCGCCGGCTTGCGCCATGAATTTACTAACGGCTGGAACGAGGCGCAAAATAGGATTGGTAACTTCGTTGTCGATCCTGTTACCGGAATCCTGGAAACGCAACCCATTGTGGGCAAGGTCTTCACCGAAAATAACGCGAAATGGCTTTTTGGCCCTCGCGTCGGGCTGGCATGGGATGTCTTCGGAAACGGCAAGACTTCGGTGCGGTCCGGCTTTGGAACCTATTATGACCTCTTGGATGGCATCGCCTTTGAAATCGATACCAATCCTCCATACAACGCCTTGGTTAGCCTAGGCGCTAATACTCCGATTCTTCCGCTCATTCCGGTTGTGCCCGGGACGCCCCCGCCTGCCCAGTGCGGGGCCGGAGTACCGAAGCCTTGCGCGCTGTATTCCCCATCGGGCGTGAGCAACACGTTAAAGACTCCCACGGTGGAGTCCTGGAACCTTGGGGTGGAGCAGCAAATTACAACCAATACATCTCTCCGTGTCAGTTATGTCGGATCGCACGAATTCCATGGATTGAATTCTAGTGACATAAACCAAATTCGCCCGGAGACTTGCGAGGATCCAGATGGTTGTGTCAGTGGTGGTCTCAATAAGACAACCGGGATCGCAACCGAGGGACAGATGTACATTCCGGTCGCCAAATCTCGCCCCAATCCCTATCTAGCGAACGCAGAAGTCAAGGGTTCGTTTGGTCTGGCGAGCTATAACGCACTCCAGGTTGAAGCGAGACGCCGTGTAGGAAAAGGCTTGGAGTTCCGGGCCAATTACAGTTTTTCGAAGAGTCTGGATATCGCGGATCAAGAAGGAAACAGCCAGGCCACGAACGGACCACCCGATGTCAATCACCCTTACGACCCGAAATTGGATTATGGACCATCGACCCAGGACATAACACATATGGCGAGCATCAGCGCGAGTTATGACCTGCCGATCGGGAACGGCAAGACTTGGGCGTCGTCTGCAAGTGGAGCCGAGGAAAAGATATTGGGCGGATGGCAATTGAACTCGATCGTTACCGCGTTGAGTGGCCTTCCTCTCACCCCTCTGACTGGCAACAATCAGACCGGCAGTGGAGAGGCGAGTAACTCGGATCGGCCGTCCTACAATCCCGCATTCACCGGGCCAGTCATCGTGGGCACGCCGAAAGAGTGGTTCAACCCGAACGCATTTATCTTGCAGCCGTCAGGAACGTTTGGAGACGTCGGCAAGGGTGCGCTCCGAGGGCCGGGTCTCACCGAGTGGGACATGTCATTGTTCAAGACAACCTCACTCACCGAGAGGCTGAAGCTGCAGTTCCGAACAGAATTTTTCAATATTCTGAACCACCCAAACTTTAACACCCCCAACCTGACCATCTTCTCAGGGGGAAAAATCAGCACCTCCGCTGGGATTATCACCAGCACGGTAACGACATCTCGACAGATTCAACTGGCTCTAAAATTAATATTTTAGGGCTCTCGGGAGCCTCGGCAAGGGCGACAGAACAAATAAACGAAGTTTTTTTCCTCGCTTCCGGCGCATCGAATGGCGGAAGCGGTGCAACCAAGCAGTCTATCTGTTGTCACGCCTTTTATCGTAGAAGTTGAGTACAAGAACGTCTTGCGGATGTCAAGGGGAACCAGCAGATGACGATGCAGAGGATAGTCGCGAAAGTCATGAAACGGTCGAACTGGGTTTATATTTTCACGTTCTGCCTGGTAATCGTTTTACCGACTCAGGGTCAAGAGCGTGCCGAAGTTGTCGTGTTTCAGGGCGCTCAGCTGATCGATGGAAGGAATCGTCTGCCCATCGAAGACTCCGTGCTTGTGGTCAAAGGCGGTCGGGTTTTTGCTGTCGGGAAGGCGGGGGCAGTTTCTATTCCCAAGGACGCCAAGGTAGTGTACGTCCGCGGCAAGACCATTATGCCGCTGTTGACCGTACTCATCGGCCATGTGGGGATAACGGCAAAAGTGGGAGAAAAAACCCAATGTCTTTGCTATTCGGAAGAAATTATCCGAAGTGAACTTCCGTTAAACCTGGCATACGGCGTCGGGTCGTACGTGTCGCTTGGTCAGGACCAGGACCTCATCTATAAACTACGCGAAGAACAGCGCGCTGGGAGCGTTCCCGGCACGCGGTTGTTCACCGCGGGCCGAGGGCTGGGTGTCAAGAATGCCTACCCAGACCCGACCTATGCGAACGGCGTCGACCAATATCGTCCTCAGACTCCGGAGGAGGGTCGGACCGATATCCGCGAACTCGCCACATTCCATCCCGACTTCGTGAAGATTTGGATCGACGACAATTTCGGTACCTTAACTAAAATGCAGCCTGCCATCTATCGGGCAATCATTGACGAGGCGCACCGCTATCACCTGAAGGTGATCGCCCATGAATATGCCCTGGCCGATGCCAAAGGGCTAGTCGACGCGGGCGTTGACGGATTCGCGCACAGCATCAGAGATATGCCAGTCGATGAGGACCTCATTAAAGCCATGAAGGCTCACGGCACTTTCCTGATCCCGTCGATTTCGCGCGAAGAGTCCAAGCTTGTTTTCGCGGACGGTCCGAAATATCTGGACGACCCCTTTTTTCAGGCGGGGCTTGATATTGGCGTTCTCGAAACACTGGAAAGTTCCGCATTCAAGGAGGCGTTCACTCACACTCCGTATTACATCCGGAACCTGGCAGCATTGCGCTCGGATCTCGAACTGGCCAAAAAAAATCTGAAGGCTCTATATGACGGAGGCGTAAAGATCGGTTTTGGATCTGATTCAGGATTTGGTGCCGAGACCCTCCGATTCGAAGGTTGGCAGGAACACCGCGAGTTGCAGTTGATGGTGGAGTCCGGTCTGACGCCGATGCAAGCAATTACTATCGCCACAGGGGCAAGTGCCGAACTCCTGGTGGGGACCAATGTGGACTTTGGGACCCTCGAAGCCGGGAAGCAGGCCGATTTTATGGTGCTGGATGCAAGTCCGCTGAAGGACATCGCCAACACCGAGACGTTGTCTGAGGTTTGGCAGGCCGGCAGGCCCGTGCGGACTATTTCTGTTGCGAAGCGGTCGAGTACGGGACACCCTTAGCTGGAGGGAGCAGTGAGATTTAAAACACTGGTGCTTACTTCCGGATTGATTGGCAGCCTCGTTATCTGTTTCGCGGCGCAGCTGCGAACGACAAAAGCAGATGAAAAGGGCGGAGAAGGGGTTTCGGGACCCTATGAGGTTGACCCCGATTGGCCTCAGAAGCTCTCCCCAGCTCTTACTTGGGGCCGCACGAGCTATGTGTTTGCGGAGAGTCCTAACCGAGTCTTCGTCATTCAGAGCGGTATGGTGCCTTGGAGCTGGAAAAAACTGCGAGGGGAAAAGCTAATTGGCGCGCAGGAAAGTGGAGGAACCCTTCTCGACGCGGGAAATAACGCCATGCATTGTGCGTCGACTTTGGCTTTCGACCAGGAATGGCAGTGCGAAACTCAGCCCGATGGCAAGATCGTGGATGCGCTTGTGGAACGGGACGGTGCACCGATCCCAGGCTCGCAGTGGGATCATATCGTCATGGTCTTCGATCGAAACGGTAAGCTCATTGAGAAATGGGATCAGTGGAAGCATCTATTCAGTCATCCCCATACCATCACGGAGAATCCCTACGACCCAGAACACCATCTCTGGATTGTCGACACCGGTTCGGATCAGGTCTTTGAATTCACGAATGATGGAAAGAAACTCGTAATGAGCCTTGGCGAGTCTCGCGTGCAGGGAAACGATAGAAGCCATTTTAACGGCCCAGACGGCATCGCCTTTCTGCCAAATGGCGATTTTTACGTAACCGATGGCTATAAGAACTCGCGGGTCGTCAAGTTTTCGAGAGAAGGCAAGTACCTATTGGAATGGGGCAAGCACGGGAAGGGCCCGGGAGAGTTCAATATCCCGCACGGCGTGGCAATTGACGCCAATGGCCGAGTCTATGTAATCGACCGGTCGAATTCGCGCATTCAGGTTTTCGATCCGAACGGAAGCTTTATTGAAGAATGGCCCGGCTTTCCATTTGCCCTGGACATACACGTCACCAAGGACAATCACTACCTGTGGGTATCGGACGGTTACAACGACAAAATCTTGAAGTACGATTTGAATGGCCACTTATTGTATTCCTGGGGAACATTTGGAGCAGCTGCCGGGGAGTTGTGGGGGCCGCACGGCTTCAGCGTAGATAGCGAGGGCAATCTGTACACGGCGGAGGTATTTGCCGGTCGACCACAGAAATTCGCGCCCAAGAAGGACGCCGCTTCCGAAACCTTGATTGGGCCCGTTCGTTGACATGCGGAAGTTCATCCAAGTCTGGCTGCCGGGTTCTGCCGTGGCGGAAACAGCATGAAGAAATTGTCTCGTCGACAGCTAATCGGCACTGGTGTCGCGGCGTCGATTGCAATGTGCGCCGCGCCAACTCCCGCCTGCCTGTTCTCCCCGGGAGGGGGCGCGCCGAAGGGGCTAGGATCTGTGCGCCAGTTATTGCACGGACCCCAACGAGACCTGCTACGTGCTGCGATCGATGAAATTGTCCCGGCACAGGATGCCATGCCGGCGGCTAGTCAGGTCGGCGGTGTCGAGTATATCGAACAGCTAACGGTCCGTGATACGAAGCTGGCAAGTCAACTGCTGGAGGCCCTGTCCCACTTGGAGAGGTTGAGCCAGGAGCGTTTCGGGCTCGGCTTTGTGGGCCTCTCCGGCGGGCAAAGGATCACAGCACTGTCTGAGCTCGAGGGGCGCAGTTCGGAATCGTTCGGGGCGCTGCGTGATTCGGTGTACGAGGGCTACTATGAGCAACCTTCAGTCTGGAAGTTGATTGGCTACGAATTCTATCCCACCGACGGCGAGGGTCCTAAGGTACGGCCATTTGACAGCCAGATTTTGAGCGAGGTAGCCAAAAAACCCGCTTTTTACCGAGGCGTATGAGGACCGCCCAGGAGCGTGTCGACGTGCTCGTGATTGGCTCGGGGCCAGCGGGTTCAGCCGTCACCAAGCGTTTGACTGACTTGGGCGCCAAAGTAGTGTGTCTTGAGCAGGGTGATTGGGTACGCCCGGGAAAATACCCATCGGAACGAGCGAACTGGGAAACCGAGTTGCGCAGATATTTTTATCCCAACGTTCGTCGGCTTCCCGAAGACTACCCGGTGACGACAGGTGGAGAGCTCCGTGCTGTGCAGATGGCCAACGCTGTCGGCGGGACAAGCATCCATTACACAGCGCATTTTCCAAGATTTCGTCCCTCCGATTTTAGAGTGCGTTCGCTAGATGGAGTAGCTGCTGATTGGCCAATCCGCTATCAGGATCTAGAGCCATACTACGATGTGAACGACCGAGAAATGGGCGTTTCCGGGTTGAATGGTGATCCCCAAAATCCGCCCCGTTCTCCGCGACCCACGCCTCCGTTACCGCTTGGTGTTCTCGGTGAGACGATAGCCCGCGGATTCGACAAGCTCGGTTGGTATTGGTGGGTTGCGGACAACGCCATCGTTTCACACATTTATGACGGCCGTCCGGCCTGTATGTCGCATGGCAAATGCACGCTTGGTTGTCCAATTGGTTCGAAATCCTCGGCCGACGTAACCTATTGGCCAAAGGCATTGAGGAAAGGTGCGGTGCTGAGAACCCGATCCCGGGTGCGCGAGATCACCGTAAACTCCGAGGGCGGGGTCCGTGGAGCGATTTATTATGACCAAAACGGACAACTCCACGAGCAATTGGCTTCTGTGGTGGTAATTTCCTGTAACGGCGTGGGAACGCCTCGTCTGCTTCTGAATTCTAAATCCAAGTTTTTTCCCCACGGGCTCGCGAACTCCTCCGGAATGGTTGGCAGAAATTTCATGATGCATGCAACGGCGTCTCTGGAAGGGATTTTCGATCAGAGAATGAACGGCTACGAGGGCGCACGTGGTGCTGTGGCGTTCAGTCAGCAATTCTATGAAACTGATCTGAATCGCGGTTTCGTGCGAGGTTACACCTTTCAGGTTGCGCGGACCTATGGGCCCGTTCATGAGGCTTGGGGCGGGATCGTCGGAGCGCCGTTACCTTGGGGCGGCCGCCACCATGAGGCGATGCGCAAGCGGTTCGCACACGTGATCCCCTTGATTGTCCAAGGGGAGGACCTGCCGGATGAGAATAATCGGGTAGAGCTAGATCCGGACGTAGAAGACTCCAACGGCATTCCCGCGGCACGTGTTGTTTATAGAAACGGAGACAACAATCGCAAGTTGATCGAGCACGGTTTAGCGATGGGGCGGAACCTGCTGGAGGCCTCTGGCGCAGTCGAGGTGCGCAACGGCGCCATAGTTGTCGAAGCTTCCCACCTAATGGGCACGGCGCGCATGGGCGACGACGCTAGGCGTTCTGTAGTCGATGCTTGGAACCGGGCGCACGACGTGAAGAATCTGTTTATAGTCGACGGAAGTTCATTCGCTACAAGTTCCAGTGTGAATCCGACTTCGACCATAGGTGCCTTGGCGCTGCGCACCGCCGATGGAATCTGGGGCCGTCGGCATGAATGGAGCTGATGGACTGACAGAATTGGTTAGGTGAGCGGCGGAGCGGCAGAGCTGCCACTGAGGATCATTGTGACTTTAACCCTATAGATCGCGCATTTCCGGAAATCGAGTCATATCTCGTGCAGAATCTTGGCCGAAAATTAGCGAATATGGAGTAAACCGATCATGCGAAGAATATTTATGCTTGTTCTGCTGACGACCACGTTGTTCGGTTCCGTTGCAACCCAGGGAAACCCCAACGGCCAAGCGGCAACATCCGAACAGATCCGAAGGGTAATCCTCCAGAAAGAGGACGATCAGAATATGGCCTTGCTGAACAATGACGCGACTGTTCTCGGGGATATGTGTGCCGAGGAACTGGCCTGGACCAATGCGAGCGGAATTCTGCTCTCCAAAGCTCAGATGTTGGCGGACCTCCGATCCGGAAAACAGAAAAACTCCACCATCGTGCATGAAGACGTTAAGTTGCACGTCTACGGAACTACGGTGGTCGTGACTGGCATCAGCAAGTCCACCTATCACTACAACGGCAAGGAGTTTGTGGGCGCCCGGAGATTTACCAACGTGTGGATCAAACAGGGAGAGGCTTGGCTGCTTGTCGTGCATCATGTTACTCCGATGAGTCACGACGGAAACAACGTGTAAACCGATTTGATGGTCAAGACAATGGGGGCAGCGCAACCGGAACTTCGTTGACAAACCCAACTGGCATCTCGGAGATGTAAATGCGGCAAAAAGCGAAAAGCGTTGGTCTTGCCATTGTAGGAGCCGGCCGCGTTGGCCTGTTTCGAGGAGCAGTGGCGGCCCGCCACAGCGCCGTGAATTGGATAGGTATTGCCGAAAAAGTTCCGAGCAGGGCGCAAAAGGTTGCTGCGGAAATCGGAGCCGATTTCGTCACCACCGACCATGAGGAACTGCTGAAACGGCCGGAAGTTACGGCAGCGATCATCGCCACCGATGAGCACCTGCACGTCGACCCTATACTGTCCGCGCTTGAATTCGGCTTGCCCATGCTGGTCGAAAAACCATTGGCCACCAAACTGTCGGAGTCATTACTTGTTTTGAACGCGATAGAGAAAGCCGGCTGCGATGTGGTCGTGGGCTATACGCAGAGATTCCGTCGTCGCTGGTTGGCCGCGAAAGAGAAGGTGCGCACCAACGCTTTGGGCGAGATCACGCTGGTGACATCGCGCGCCTTCATGAACCGTCTGGTGGCAATTGACAACTACAAAAGAAGCAACGACCCGTCGACAATCTCTCCCATGGTGATTTCCGGCACCCACGCTCTTGATATCGCCATGTGGCTGCTCGAGTCAAAAACTCCGGTGGAAGTGTATGCGCGTTCAATCGATAAGGTTATGGGCCCTTTGTACGGAGGCATCGACGCGACGGCGGGTATGATTATGTTCAGCGACGGCTGCATATATCACTTAAACATCTCCTGGTCATTGCCGGTAGCCTGGCCCGCCGCTGTTTACAGCCTGGAAGTCGGGATCGTGGGTACCGATGGCGTTCTCACCATCGATGATACGCATCGCGATATCGTTCTGGCGGTAAATACCGCGCAGTCAGAGGGTTATGCGCCCGATAAGACGCGTTTGGTCGACTTCCTGGGCAGTTATCCGCCCGGCGATATGGCCCTTGGTGAACTGCGCGGTCCGATGCGTGAAGAAACCGAATCCTGGTTGAACCGATTGGCTCTCGGTATCCCGACACAGCACGCGACCGCCCGCGAAGCCCACCAGCGTCTGATGCTGACCAAGGCTTTAGACTTTTCCGCCAAGAGTAAACAACTGGTATCTCTTCCGCTTGCGGTACATGACGGATAGTTGTTCAGTCTCTCGAAAGGTTGTGCTGCTCAACAGCCTGGAGGACACGCCGATGACTACTGTTTTCGGGACCATCAGACAGAATATGTCTTTGGAGCTTCAACGCACACTCGCAAGCCTCTCATGAACTTACGCTGGTGGGTCTGCATTCTGCTTTTCCTGACATGGGTGATGTCGTATATAGATCGCAGTCTAATGCCGATGGCACTTCCGTCGATAGGTAAAGAATTTGATTTGGGTCCCACGTTGATGGGGGCGGTTATCAGCTCCTTTTTTGCCGGCTACGGTTTAATGCAAATCCCCGGTGGTTTGATCGCGGACCGGATCGGTGCTCGTCGCAGCGTGGTTCTGGGAGTGGCGTCGTGGTCTATTTTTAGTTTCTTGACCGGAACGGTGGCCAATCTAAGGTCCCTCATCGGCGTCCGTATTTGTTTCGGACTTGGCGAGGGAATTCATCCGCCAGCGACCTTCAAGATGCTTGCTGGGTGGTTCAACAGCGGAGAACGATCACGCGCCAATGGCATCATGATGTCTTCGAACACGATCGGGCCGATGGTCACGCCAATCCTGTTCGCCGCCATCATTAAGGCCTTTGGCTGGCGCCAGGCTTTCTACGTTGTGTCGATCCCGGGACTTCTTATCGCCGCCGCCGCTTACTACTTTCTGAGGGACAACCCTGTCGAACACCCGCGCATGACGACAGAAGAACTTACCAAAATCGGCTCGGGAAACGAGCCGCGCACGAATATCTCCTTTGCCGAACTGCTGAAATACAAGACATTGTGGCAACTGTTTTTTATTTACATGACGTGGGATGTGACTTGGTGGGGGTTTCAGGCCTGGCTTCCATCCTATTTGCTGAATGCCCGTGGATTTTCGATGCTACGCACCGGCGCGCTAGCCACTTTGCCCTTCGCGGGTGGCTTTGTCGGGTTGATGTTAGCCGCATACCTTTCCGACTGGAGCGGCAGGCGCAAATTTGTGTTGCTTGTGGCTCTCTCGGGCAATGCTCTTTTCATGGTGCTGACGGCTACGGCCAGCACTACCACAAGAGCGGTTATTTTTCTCACCATCACCGGCTTTTTCTTGCCGGCAATCCAAGGCCCGTTTTGGTCCTTGCCCATGGATTTGCTGCCTGCAAAGGTGATGGGTTACTCTACTGGATTCATAAACACCGGTGGCCAAATCGCGGGCGTTATCGCGCCTATAATCATGGGATTGTTGATTCAGGTTACCAAGCATTACGAGGCGGGATTCGTTTTTATGGCGATATCGGCGAGTGTCTCAGCTGTTTTAGTCGCGATGCTGAAAGATCAAGGACGCGGAACAATGCCCTCTGGACTATGGCACAAAGAGCGATCGATTTGACGGATCTACAGGATAGGATTACTTGCCGTCAATCAAGTTGAATTTCTGTACTCGGCGCCCGCCGATGGTCTCGGCTGTAATAATGTTGCCCCTGGAGTCCACTGAAATTGAATGAAGGTAGGTAAATTCGCCGGCCTGGTGGCCGACTTTTCCAAAGCTGGACAGGATCTCCCCGCTTGCATGGTCAACGATCCAGATTTTTTCGTTCCCTCCATCCGCCACATACATGTACCTTTGCGCCGGCTCGGGCGACCAGGCGATCCACCAGGCGGAACCGTCGGCCCGTCCGAGTCGTCCCGTTCCTTTCTTGATGTAGATATTCTTTTTAAAATTTCCCAGTCTGTCGAAAACCTGGATTCGGTCGGCGCGTCGGTCGCACACGTAGACCAGACCTTCGTGATCAAGAATCAGGCAGTGTACCGACTCCACGAAAACTCCCCCGACCCCTTCCTCCCCTTGGGCAACGGTACCTTGTTTTCCCCACTGGCGCAGAAAGTGACCATCCTTATCGAAAACCACGACGCGGCGATTGCCATAACCATCGGCTATATAAACATCGCCATTGCTGGGGTCCACCGCAACGGCGGCTGGCCGATTTAGCAGGGTATGGCTCGAGTTAAGTGCCGCACCATCGCCGGTCCCATCCGAGGTATCAAACGAGCCTTTCTGCCCAATCTGCAGCAGGAGCTTGCCGTCATGGTTATATTTCTGCACGACCCCGTCGTCCTCGCCGCCCACCCACAGGTTGTTCTGATAATCGACAAAGCATCCGTGAATCCGGGCCGGAACGACGTCCACGTCTCCCCAGGAATTGATCACCCGACCTTCGCTATCGAACTCGATGACGGGCGGCGCCGGTCGATTGATCCTTTCCTCCTTCGGGGACAAGTCCCGCCGGTTCACGATGAAAAGGTGATCCTGCGCGTCAATGCAGCTGCCCCCCACCTCGCCCGTCACCCACTGGTGGGGAAGAGGTTGTGGCCAGAAAGGATCCACTGCGAATGTTGGCGTCGTAGGCGAGGCGGAGGCGACAACTTCAATCAACGGCATTTTGGCTCGAGCAAGAAGGACGCCCAGTACGGACGTGATCGCAAAGGCAGAGAGGTATCTGATGACCGTCATTTTGCGCTCCTCGAGCAAAGACCTTGACAACAATCTACAGCTTTAGTAAAAACGCTATGTTATCAATTATCGATAATCTGTCAACCGCGTTCCTGATGTGTGGCGCTTCCGGCGGAGCGCAGCGCTCTGTTGGGTAGCCACGGGTAGTCTTACAGCGCTTGAACGGTACGCATACATTGTCGATAGGAGCGGCTGATGTTTCGACAGGTTCTCGATCCGAGCGGAAATCTATGGCTCACGGTTTCCATGGCCTTGATTCCGGTCATCACGATGCTCCTGATGCTGGCAGTTTTCCGCGTGACTGCTTGGCTTGCCACCATTATTGCCGGATGTATCACCATCGCTCTCGGCGTAATGATGTGGCACGCGCCCCTGGGAAACACCTTGAAGTCTTATTTGTATGGCGGCCTAACGGGTATGTGGGTGATCGATTGGATCACATTCTGGGGTCTGGTTATATTCAATACGCTGGTCATTACGGGTGACTTTGGTCGATTTAAGGGCTGGCTAATTCACCATGCTACGGCTGATATTCGAATCCAAACGATCTTGCTGGCTTGGTCTTTTGGTGCCCTCCTGGAGGGCCTTGTCGGGTTCGGTTATCCATGGGCGGTCGTAGTGCCCATATTGATCGGATTGGGCATCGTCGATCTCGATGCGATACGCGTTGCAGCACTCGCGAACAATGCACCGGTGTCGTTTGGAGCGCTGGGAGCGCCAATCCTGGGGTTGGCGGCGGTGACCGGACTTCCGCTGATGGGTTTGTCCAGGTCCATCGGCAATATCGTCGCGATCCTCGCCTTGCTGCCTCCCTGGATATTGATTTATTTGGTCAGCGGATGGGAGGGCCTCGCCGAGGCTTGGCCGTTGGCTATCGTGGGTTCTTGCTCCTACATTCTGGGACAGTGGCCGGTCGCCCACTACTTGGGACCGTACCTCCCGGATCTAAGCGGCGCGCTCATATCTTTCTGGATCCTGTTCTTGTTCACTAAGGTCTGGCATCCCAAGATCATCCGGGGCTTCGGAGGGATCCCCTTGAGAACCGCGCGTTTAGCCGATTCGAATCCGGAGGAATTGCTAGTCTCCGGGTACCAGGCGCTGCTTTCATGGATGCCTTACATTGTTCTTATCGTTGTTGTTGTTGCTTGGACCGGGCCGTGGTCGCATTTGCCGACAATTAGTCTTTTCAAACTGTCGGTTGCCGCCGAGTCCTCTGTTACGCACAACACCATGTCATCGGTTTTTAGCTTCACCCCCCTGGGAGCGGGCACGTCGATCCTGGTTTCCTTCCTCATCATCCTCATGATGGTTCGACCCGGTCGTGGCGTCTTGAAGCAAGTATTCGCGCGAACAGCCAAGCAGATGTGGGGTGCTTGGTTGGTTGGTTTTTTTGTCTTTGCCCTAGCGTACATTTACGTCTATACCGGCATGGCCAATTCATTGGCTTACGGCTTCTCGAAAATTGGGCCCTTGTTTGTCATTTTAGCTCCCATACTCGGATGGATTGGGGTGGCTCTTTCCGGAAGTAACACTTCGACCAATGCGATGTTTGGACCGGTTCAAGCAATGACGGGCAGACTCCTCCACCTGCCTCCTTTGCTGCTGCCCTCATTCAATTCGGTCGGCGCCGAAGTGGGGAAGCCTATCGCGCCACAGACCGCCAGCGTCGGCGTTTCCACCAGCAAATTGGTGCGTGATGAAGGGCAGGTGATTCGGCACAACTTTGGTTGGACTCTGATAATGCTGGCCTACTTGGTTTTGATCGCAGTACTTTTCCACTATGTATTTCCGAATTTGATATCTACGTAAGTTGCGGTCAGATGCAGGAGCTTCGCTAAATGAAAATTGGATTTATCGGGTTGGGCACCATGGGCCGTCCCATGGCTTTGCACCTTCTACACGGGGGCCACCAGTTGTACACGCATTCCCGCAGGGCCGTTCCCGAGGAACTGATCAAGAGCGGCGCGCATGATTGCCGCACGAATAAGGAGGTGGCGGAGCAAAGCGACGTAGTTATCACGATGCTACCCGATACTCCTGATGTCGAAGCGGTATTATTTGGAGAATCGGGAGTCGCCCAAGGTCTGATGGCGGGCAAATTGGTCGTCGATATGAGTTCAATATCGCCGATCGCCACCAAAGACTTTGCTCGTCGCATCCAGAAGCTAGAATGCGATTATCTCGATGCTCCTGTTTCTGGAGGCGAGGTGGGCGCAAAACAAGCAACGCTTACCATCATGGTAGGCGGACCCGAGGGAGCCTTTGCCAAGGTCAGGGCGGTATTTGACCTAATGGGGAAGAACGTCAGTCTGATCGGCGACCATGGAGCGGGACAGACCGCGAAGGTGGCGAACCAAATTATTGTTGCGCTCACAATCGAGGCCGTCGGCGAAGCCTTACTGTTTGCATCCAAAGCTGGTGCCGACCCCGCGAAAGTCCGCAAGGCTCTCATGGGCGGATTTGCTTCTTCGAGGATCCTTGAGGTGCATGGCGAAAGGATGATTAATCGCACTTTCAATCCTGGTTTCCGAATCGAACTGCACCAGAAAGATCTGAACTTGGCTCTTTCCGGAGCTCGAGCGTTACAGGTGAGTCTGCCGAATACGGCGATGTGCCAAGAGCTGTTTAACGCGTGTGTGGCGCACGGCGGGAAGGATTCCGACCACTCGGCTTTGATCAAAGCACTCGAACGCCTTGCCAATCACGAAATCTCCTCGGGCCCACCGCGGAACCTCGAAGTTCAGTCCTGAGGGTCAAATCGCGATCGGATGCCCATCTTTTTGTTGTTAATCGACTAGCTGTCCTAGGAGGAGGAAATGCCCAAAGGTTACTGGATCTCATGCTATCGCTCGATCTCGAATCCTCAAGCGCTGGCCGAATATGCCAAAATGGCCGGGCCGGCGATTCAGGCCGGAGGTGGCCGCTTCCTGGCCCGAGGTGTTCCTACCAAGACCTACGAGGCCGGAATCAAGGAACGTATCGTCGTTATTGAATTTCCGAGCGTCGAAACCGCGATCGCGACGTTTGAGAGCGCCCCCTACCGAGCGGCACTGGAAGTCCTGGGTAACGCAGGGGAACGAGATATAAGAATCGTAGAGGGCACAAGCTAGTTGAATTGACCCCGTGGCCCAGCTTTTCCGATGGGCCAGTGTTCGGCCTAGAAGCGCCCCCTGGCTTAGCTAAGCTAGATATCGGAAACAGGAGGCAACTGCCCGAAAAAACTCTCTGTCTGGTAATCGCAAATTCCGAATCGCCGAAAACCGGCCTCGAGTGGCATTCTCAGCCCGACGTCTTCTGGTCTGTTTCAGCCTAGTCCGACTCTGGCTCGAGAAAGGACGAAAGTTATTTTGGCGGCGATGCTCAGGTTGTTCGAGTGGCTCACCAGCTGTGCGGTTGTCTCGCTTTTCTCCGGGGCCGGAGCCAGAACGCGAACTGCCATTCCGGGTTTCTACAGTCGCGCTCCTTACCTCCGGTATGTACTGAGTGTAGCTCCCGTGGGAGAAAAAATAGCGCGGCTGAGAAGGAATGGCACGAATCATTCAAAGAGCGTTCTTTCAACCTAACAAAATTCTTAAAAATAGCGGCTTATTGTTAAGATGGAGAAAGCTCTTTTTGGAGGTGCTGAGAATTGACCCGCCGAAGACTGTCCGTAATGCCTATCGCTCGAGATTCTATGGGCACAAGGGTTAAACAAATACTGCTTGAGCGAATTGTCGACGGCAGTTACAAGCCCGGGCAACGCCTCAAAGAGTTGGAAATTGCTCGCGAATTCCAGACCAGCCAAGCGCCGGTGCGGGAAGCTCTGCGCGAGTTGGAGGCCGTTGGGTTAATTGAAACAAAGTATTATCGAGGTTCTCGGGTCCGCGTTAGTACCCAACGGGAATTAGAGGAAGCATATGAAATCCGAGCGGTATTGGAAGAGCTCGCTGCGCATACTGCCGCGGACGCGTTCAAGTCGCAGACTAAAAATTTGAAGAAGATACTTGATAAAGCAACCGTCTATTCGAAGAAGGGCCAGTGGCAACTATACAGTAACTATAATTATTTATTTCACCGATCTATAGTGGCGGCCTCGGGAAATCCCCTTCTGCTACGAACCTGGGAATCTTTACATTTTGAATTTAGAACGCGTCTTTCGATTGAGCATACAGCTGCGAACAAGAGAAGCGTCATCCACGTCGACAAGACCGCCCGCGATCATTACGAAATTCTCAACGCCTTGCATAACGGCAAAGGTCGAGAGGCGGGTATGCTTCTGAGGAAGCATGCGCTAAAAAATGCGCGGCTTCTCGCTCACAGCGATCGTCTTTCCAGACCGGTCGCGTCCACAAGTAATTCGGCCGAGCGTGAAGGCTGATACCAGAAAAGATATCTGCTCACGGCGATCGGTTGGTGGGGGGTCGGCCTAGGAGTCGACGAGTAGGTAGCCGAAATCTAGTCGGGCCGCTCGAGTGCCTTTACCGCCAGGCCGCAAGCAACAGAAGTGAACTGATTTCCTACTCGAATGCGGCTCGCGCCAAAGCGCGTTTCGAAAATCTTCTTAACCGCGGGAACAAAGGACGTTCCGCCAGTCAAGAACACGGTATCGACGTCTTGCGGCCGCACGCCAGTGGAACTAAGAACCGAATCGACACAGGTTTCAATCTGCTGCAACTCCTCAGAGATCCAGTCTTCGAATGAAGTTCGATCGACCAGTACCTCCAAATCCAGCGACCCGTCGAAAAAGCGGAAGCGAGAAACGTGGTTATTTGACAAATCACATTTAACCGCTTGAACGGATTGGTGAAGTTGGTATCCGAGATCTTCGCGGATTAGATGTAATAGGGCCGCTATCTTGTCTGGCTCAAGTGCGTCTACATGAACACTTCTGAGAAGATTGATTACGTCTCTGCTTTTCAAAAGTGATAAATGATGCCAATGCTCCAACTTGGCGTAAATCCACGCGGGAACGGGCAATATCTTGTGCATGGAGCGCATCTGCGACCCCGCTCCCAGCGCCGGCGCCACAAGGTGCCTAACAATTTTCGCGTCGAAGGCGTCCCCCGCAATTCCCACGCCGGCGCTACCGCGGAGGTCACTCGGGCGTCGGCCCCTTCCGCGAATCGTCGGACCAACTTGAATTAGAGAAAAGTCACTCGTTCCTCCTCCAAAATCTCCAATCAATATCAGCTCATCATGGTCGAGAGTCGATTCGTAATAGCGAGCTGCTGCCACCGGTTCCAGCTCGAATTCCACAGATTGATATCCGGCGATATGAAATGCTTGCCTGAGGCGAGCTTCCGCGTAATCGTTGTCCTCTTCCCGTTCGGCTCCTACAAAACGTACTGGTCTACCGACAACAGCATTTGTGATCTTGGTTCCAAAATGGGATTCGGCCTTTTCTCGCAGGTCTTTGAGGATTCTGGCGATAAGTCCTTCCAGGGTGTCGCGACGTCCGTACACGTCGGTCTTCTGAAGAGTTCGACTGCTCAGAAACGACTTCAACGATTGAATCAGTCGCCCTTTGCTGTCGGCAGCTAGATATCGTTCGATTCCTTCGGGACCGGTCCAAGACCTGACGGCGTTGACTCCGTGTTCCCTAACCTGCTCGAAGTACAAGAGCGAGCGGTATGCATGAGTCAAGTCGCCTTTAAAGGAAAAAGGGGCTAGTTCAATCTTACCTGAGCTGGTCGCACGAGCAACCGAGCTGTTGGTGGTCCCAAAATCTACACCGATAGTGTCTGTACTCGTCTGGCGACTCAAGAAATGGATTCCAATCTCTTCAATGCGACCGCCTACGCAGCACTGCTGAAAATACGTCTTGAACAATCAACCGTTGCGTTCCCTTGAACCAATCACTGATTCACAAACAGAGTCTCTGGTAAGGCTCGAGCCTCGTCACCATGCACTACACTGCTGCGCTCAATATGGGCGAACTATTTCACTGGTGCAGAAAGCTGCGTTCCAGCGGGCATTCCGGCAATGATCATACCGATCGTGATGGTGACCGCGCTAACCAGAGTGACGCAAACGCCTATCTTCGCCAGATCTCTAAATGTGAAGTAGCCAGTCGTGTACGGTAAAACGATGCTGGGGCTTTGCGTCACAAGGATGAAATGGACCGACGACGCAATACCGGCAACCATAGTCATCGCAAGTAGAGGTAGGCCCGCGTGCTGTGCGTAGGCCATGATGAAAGGTACGTTGACCGATGCTGTCGTCCCAAAACTGGAAAAGCCCAAAGAATCGGTCGCGATTAGCAAAACGACAGCAGATGGCTGGAGGAACTTGGGCAACGCGGCCATCGGAGCGAGGCCTTTCTCTACAAGCCACGATGCGAGGCCGGTTTTCGACGCAGCTACTCCTACAACAAATCCGCCAACTAACAGGATCACTCCGCCCCACTCGATGTGAATTTCCTTCCAGGTCCGGAATACTCCCACGACCGGGAGGGTGATGCCTGCGAGGATAAGTAACGAGACAAAAGCGACAGGCAGTCCAGTCAGATCGCTAGTGATCCACAACGTGATAGCCGACACGAAAACAATCAATGTTGTCTTTTCCTTTGTTGTCCACTTGCCCATGGACTCCAGATCAAGCTGAAGAATGTCCGCCAGATGCGGGAAAGATTTGATTTCCGGGGGAAATATCTTCAGAATTAGCCACCACGTAATGCTGCTGCTTACCAAAGCGATGGGAGCAGCCACCAGTGTCCAATAAAAAAAGCTGACTTTAATATTCATTTTGGTAAGGAAGGCTATTGTAATCACGTTAGAACTGGCACCCGCGGGAGTGCTGGATCCGCCCAATATTGCGCCGAATATAATGGCCATCATCAAGGCCTTGCCGAAATTTGTATTGCCGGGTTTTGCATCAATGGCCTTAAGCAGACCGAGAGCCAGTGGCAGCATCATGGCCACTACCGCCAGAGGATCGATAAACATGCAGACCAAGAAAGACATCCAAAGATACGCGCCGATGATCATTGTGGTGCTGCTTCCGATAAGGGTCAGAAGACGGTATGCGATTCGCTTTCCGAGGCCGGACGCCGTGAAGGCCGCAGACAGTCCTAGAACTCCAATCATGAACGGAATAACCGTGTTTCCAAACGATTCCTTGATAGCCTCTTGAAACGGCATGATACCCAGCGCGTGAACCATCAGGGGAATCATCAAGGCCGTGACAGAAACGGGGAAAGCCTCCGTTATCCACCAGATAGTGACAGTTATCATAACTGCCAACATCTTTAAAGCGGGTGGAGTCATTCCCGAGGGCGCAAGCATTTTTATTGATCCAATTAGGATCGCGAAGCCTATGACAATGAACAGCCATTTGTAATTCTCTGCTCTCGCCGGCGGCGCCAGAACAGGTGACGTTACGACTTTGTTTTCCGTTGGCTTTGACATTGGGTCAGTTCTTTCCGAACCCGTATCTCTAACTCTGCGGTGACTGATCAAGAAGTGTCCGCTGCTCTGTCGTGTATCAACAGACATTTCAACAACGAATCACTGATAAACGATCGCCGAACTTTTCCCAGTCGATTCAAAGTGCAAATATTCCTAGCATGGAGACAAAATACTGGGTTTCCGGAAGCCGGTGCTGTATCAAGATCGGATTTGTCATTGCTCACGATGGAATGAGCGCCGAGAACAAAGCAATCTGACCCGTGGCCTCGACAAGATCTGCGAGGTTGTAAGCGACCGTCAGATTGGGTCCCATGCTGAACATCCCATGTCGTTCCAGTAGAATTGCCTTGGCATCTGGATAGTTGCGGAGGCCCTCCTCAATCAGGCGGTGGAGCTCAGCCGACCCCGAAGGAGCGAAACCCACCACGGGCACGTATTTCAGATTGGCCATGGCGCCGTCCGTTACGAGCGGCAATGTCTTATTCCGCACTGCAAAGGCGGTGGCGTAGGGCGGATGAAGATGCACCACAGCATTCACATGCGGACGAAGCCGATAGGCACTTAAATGAAAGCCCATCTCCTTCGATGGACGACACTCACCGTGAGCTTCCAAGGTCTGACTGTTCAAATCCACACGTACGATTGTGGCAGGCGTAATGTCGCCAAGTGACACCCCTGTTGCCGTAATAAGCGCTTCCTCTCGATGCGGAATACGAGCGCTGATATTGCCCCCGGCGCCGGCGATAAGGCCCCGTTGGAAGGCCTTCTTGCAAGTAGCTGCCAGTTCTTCTGCCAAACGCGCAATTACGAGATCGGTTTCCATAAAATCTTCCACCTCGGAATGGTATGCTTGGCCTCCGTAGCAGGCAGAGTTGCGCGGACAGAGATGTCAATGCGTTTATTTATGTTGTCGTAGCGCAAAAGACCATGTTCTGAGTATTTCGGCGTGCAGTTGCCAGTCCCAGGCACGCCACTGCCCCTTTACCCCCTCCAAAAACGGCCGGGCCAATCGCGCTTCTCGTCCAGAACCTTAATCGGGAATTTTTTTACTTCTTCTAGAAAGGACGCCAGGTGCTCGCTGATGCGCTCGAAAACGGCGATGCCTTGCTCCACGCTGGACCGCAAAGGATTGCCGATCGTGGCAGTATCCGAGTATTCGTGATGGAGCATGGGGATGAATATGTTTTCTGAACCACCGAAAATGACCGTGCTGGTTCCGTCCTTCTTGGTGAACTTGGGTCCCATCCACCGGGGAGCGTGAGCGCGATCAGGTTTGGCATGTTCCATGACGATGGAACCTTCGTATATTCCTTTTTCTTTCATATACGCCATGCACGTCGATGTTTCTAGTTCTCCTGCATGCCACCCCGGAGTTTCCTCGGGCGGACCGGTCATCAAATCAGAGACGACAGAGCATTCCCTCTCGGTGGGGGTCTTGTAGTACGCGCAGAAGCAACCAGTCTCCGCCCGCAGCGTGCGTAATACTTCGCCCTGGGCGTTCATATTCGTGCCATGGTGCGAAAGGAAAACCAATTTATTAAAGCCCGCAAAAATCAAACTACGCCCGATGGAATACAGAACGTCACGATAAACCTCGGTGGGGAAGGAGATCGTGCCGGTGCCCCATCCGGCTTCACCCATGTGATGAGGAGAGGTGCCGAATGGCAAAAGGGGCGTGTAAACTACCTTGGCTTTTACGGCGGCTCTTTCGACGCTCCCCATTGTGGTGTAGGAATCGACGCCCAATGGAACATGGCCATGTCCGTGCTTCTCACAGCTACCGATGGGGATCATCACAGTGTCGTTGCCATCCTTAAGCCAGCCGGCAACGTCAGTCCATGGGAGCTCATTCATGTCGTATTTCGTTAGTACGGTTGCCATTTCGTGTTTCTCCTTGTTTTCTCAACGATGTAGTTTTTGACTGACGAATAAAAACTCAAAGTAAATCGCGTCATTGTTATTGGATGGGCTTTTCTTGGCCTCCACGAATTTTGATCACGACCTTGATGGCGTCTTCAATCCTTTCGTGGCAGTACTTGAAACCGGTTGGCACATCGTCGAGACTGAAAGTGTGGGTGTGTATGAGCTTGGCCTCAACCCGCCGTTGCGCCATAAGGGCTGCGGCCCGGTGGGTGGCACTCTTGCCTTCACCGCGGATGCCGAATACGGTGATGTTGTTCCGCACGAGTTTTGCAAGATCCACCAGCGCCGGCTCGGACGCATAAGCGGCAAGACAAATCCTTCCACCTCGATTGACCATGTCCATGGCTTCGTTCAAGGCGCCGGGATTCCCTGAACATTCCATGACATACTGAACTCCCTTTCCTTTTGTAATTCGTCGGACAGCTTCAACGGGCGCTTCTTGTTGAATATTGACTACGTGATCGGCGCCCAGCTTGAGCCCCAATTTCAGTCTTGCTTCCCGAGTTCCGGTGAGAATAACCGGTGATGCTCCCAGAGCCTTGCCGACCGCTACGCTTATCAGGCCGATAGGGCCGGGTCCGATCACGACTAGCCCCTCGCCGGAGATCAGGCCGCCCAGTACATCGAGGCCGTACATCGCGGTCCCCGCCGTAACAATCAGGGTAGCCTCCTCGTCGGTCATGCCCTCGGGAACTCGCACGAGAGTATTGATGTGGTTGACGGCATATTCGGCGAAACCTCCGTCCGTCGTGAATCCGTTGGCGCGATGCCCTTTGTTGTGGTCACCATAATTCATGCCATAGTTAAGACACGAGGTGTACATACCCATTCGGCATCTGTTGCAGCGTCCACATCCGGCGTGAATTTCGACCGCAACGCGCTCGCCGACGCGGTATTCATCTACTCCGGGCCCAAGTTTGACGATCGTGCCCATGTACTCATGCCCGGGCGTGAAGTTCTTATTGAATGGGAGCCCGCCTTGTATCCATGCTGGTAGTCCCTTGGTAATGATTTCGACGTCTGTAGCGCAAAACGCGACCGCGTCAATGCGTACCAAAACCTCAGCGGCTGCAGGCTTAGGAACTGGTTTCTCAATCAATTTAAGCTGCCCCGGACCTTCGAGCACCCACGCCTTCATGCTTGAGGGAATTGTTACTGGGTTCAGCTGATCCACCATCGGTCTTGTTCCTCCGCGATTACTCTGTCGATGAGCCGGAACCCTTTGAGACAGCAAACGGGTTTTCTTCGCAAGTCGTGCTATTTCTCACGCTATTTGACCCAATTTCAAACCTGATCTTGCTGGAGTTTGCGCAAGAACTTTTTCTTGAGGCAGAAATTCCAGTAGCAATTCGCAACAACGGTCGGCAAACGGCGGTGCATTAATGTGAAGGGGCAACCTGTGTACGGGAATTTCCCGACGCAGACTCCGCGTCAGGCTTTCCACCAAGGCGGCATCCGCCAACGGGTCGTGCAACGGGCCACCTGGTCCCCCGTAAATTGACCAGCCTTGCATCGGTAGCACTACAACAACCGGCCCGTTTGAGCGGTTCAGCCTTTCCGCCAAGACACTACCGACTTTCGCCATCTCAGCGCGGCTGGTACGAACATTTGCGTTCGAATTGTTATGGAAGTATGTCGGGCGCCGTCGGAAGCGCGCCGGAATGGATTCCCGCGGGCCAAAACACAGGTATTCCATGCTGCCAGGCACGACTACTTGCGGAATGCCGACTCTGCCAGCGGCAATTAGCCGGCCTGCACATGTTGGTTGATACCAACCGGCCCCGACTACTTCTTCGGTAAGCTCGTGGGGGGTCAACTCTATTACGGCAGCGATGCTGCCTGCGTCTACGAGGTGCTCCATCGCTGAGCCGCACGAACCCGAGGCATGGAATGCTGCGGCGTCCATTCCTGCGGCTCGAAGCAATCCGATAATTCTGTCTGCGGCGGGTTGCGTATTCCCGAGCGTGGTAATAGCCACTAACGGTTTCGATCCGGAGGAAATGCGACCGGTAGTTCCGGCTGTCATTCCAATCATGGCCCGGGCCGCATTGCGAAGAACGGGCTCAACTACCGGATTGGGTCCGCCCTGTAAGTCACCAATCGAAAACAGTACGGCGATATCGCTAAAGCCGATATAAGGGCGCATGTTACCGGACGCTATTGTCGAGACCAGCATCTTGGGAAGGCCTAGGTCGATCTCACGCATTGCCGCGCAGACAATGGCTGTTCCCTGGTTTCCACCCAGACCAAGTACACCCGCCAACCGATTCTCATTTTGCAGACTTCTCAGGATTTGTCCGGCCCCGCGCGCCATCGTAGCGATAACTTGATCTCGCGGCAGGCCGATAACGGAAGCTAAATTCGCGCCACCCGCGGCGGCCACGTCGAATCGCGAGATCTCCGGCACGATGCCGTCTGGCTCGAAAAGACCTGCATCCACGACTACGACCGGGCGCCCCGCCTCTTCAAGACAGTTCTTCAGGAAAGCGGTCTCGCGTCCTTTTGTATCCAACGTACTAAGTAAACAAACCGACATGCTGCTCCAGCAATTCACCGCTTGATTGCGGGACCTGTACCCTTCGGGACCGATCCGTCGGCAGTGTTCGCCCTTATCTCAAGAATTCTGCCATCTGTTTGTATTCCAGCTTATCGATAATCGTTAATATCGGTTCAATGTGTACTAGACGCAAGAAGGCTTGTCAAGAACAATTGATTACGGAAATCGAGTGATCGACTACGGATTCACAGCCATGCGAACTGCGTGTCTTGTCTGGTCTTTCCAGTAAGGAAACCCTTACCCAGAGGGCTGAATGATACGAATCCAATCGCGAGTTCCTCGAGCGAGACGGACTCAGACCTACGATGACGAAACAGCAGAGCTACGATCGGCCCCGGCCAATCGATCATACGCAGGCAATGTAAGAAATTCAACGAAAGCATCTGATCGGATCAGATCGCGCAAGAGATCGGCAGCAGTTTCATAGCGGGTGGCGCGATATTGGTCGCTGTTTGAAGAACGCAAATGGGCAAGTTCATCGTCGATCGCCTTCAGGCAAAAGTCGAGAGTGATCGTACGGCCGTCGTCTAGACGCGCTTGGTGACGGATCCATTGCCATAGTTGAGCACGGCTGATCTCGGCTGTCGCCGCATCCTCCATTAAATTGAAAAGTGGCACGCACCCTATACCGCGCAACCACGATTCCAGATAACCGATGCTGACCGCAACGTTTTGGCGAACACCAGCTTCGGTTATTTCAGCCTTTGGAATTTCCGTCAAGTCCGCGACGCTGATTCGAAGGTCCTCGAGTTTCCGCTCGATCTGGTTGGGTGTGGGCATATAACGGTTAAAGATTTCTTTCACGAGTGGGACGAGCCCTGGGTGGGCAACCCACGTACCGTCATGTCCGTCCGCAGCTTCTCGCTCCTTGTCCGCCCGCACCTGCTCCATCGCGATCTCATTCGCCGCCGCGTCCCGCCTGTTGGGGATATAGGCCGACATGCCGCCCATGGCATGAACCTCGCGTCGGTGGCAAGTCTTAATCGCGAGCCTGCTATACGAGCGCATGAAATGGGTCGACATAGTTACCCGACTCCGATCCGGCAGCACTGCCGACGGATCGTTTGCAAACTTCTTGATAAAGCTGAAGATATAGTCCCACCGACCGCAGTTCAAACCGGAGCTGTGTTCGCGCAACTCATATAGGATCTCATCCATTTCGAATGCGGCAAGGATCGTCTCAATAAGCACGGTGGCTTTAATCGTTCCATTCTTGACTCCGAGAGACTGTTGGGCATAGACGAACACATCGTTCCAGAGGCGTGCTTCTAGATGGCTCTCTATCTTGGGGAGATAGAAATAAGGACCGCTGCCCCGTGAAAGCAACTGCTCCGTGTTGTGAAAGAAGTAGAGTCCGAAATCGAACAGCGAACCCGAAATTGGTTGGCCGTCCACGACGACGTGTTTTTCGGGCAGGTGCCAACCGCGAGGTCTGACGAGCAGTACCGCGAGTTGGGGGTTGAGTTTGTAACTCTTGTCTGTGGAGAGATCGGTGAAAGTGATTGTGCGGCGTACAGCGTGGAATAAATTTACCTGACCTTCAATCAAGTTAGTCCATGTTGGAGTGTTGGAATCCTCAAAATCCGCCATGAAGGCGCTCGCACCGGAATTCAAAGCGTTGATGATCATTTTGCGGTCAACGGGACCGGTGATCTCGACGCGTCGATCGAGTAAATCGGCGGGCAAAGGCGCCACCGTCCAACTAGCGTTGCGAATCTCCGCGGTGTCAGACAGGAAGTTCGGATGTTCGCCCGCATCAAGCCTCTTTTGACGCTCTGCCCGCAGCGCCAGTAGTGCGCGGCGGCGGGGGCCAAAGCGTCTTTCTAGATCGACAATGAAATGCAAAGCTTCCGGGGTAAGTATTTCGGAAGTTTGGCTGTCGGCGGGCACCAGGAGGTCGACGCCAGCTGGCTTGTTCAGTTGAGTAGATCTCATTTCACTCCTTTTCCAGCAACGGTGCTGCGACCGTGCGTGTAGAGCTGCATTATTATCGATTATCGCTAATTGTAGGGATCTAAGTAAGATGAGTCAACTCTTCACGTGGGCCATGTGCGAACTGGCGAGCCTTGATACAGCAGATCGGTGCGTCGGTACACTGCCCTGTTTCCGCAATTGGGGCACACGCATTCGGTGCCGTTTGGCGGAAGGTCTGGTTTCGGTTGTGGTCGCAAACCGGACATGCCCACGTCGCCAATCTGGGAATATTCAAATTTAAACTTGCAGTCCACGCATTCAAGAACCCATTGGGGCACAGTCACCTCGGGATGGGTGACAGCCAAAACGCTGGAGAGCACCACGATGTCCGCTAACGTACCAAGGAAGACTCTGGAAAGCAATCAGCTATATCCTTCGAGCGTACGAAAGCGTACAGTTCCAATCGTCCCCTTCCGAAAGAAGGTCCCGTGCGGAATCCACCGACGTACCCATGGCAGATGACTTACGTGTTTGCGATCTTGGAGACGGAAGAAAACAAAATGCGTAGCCGGCTTTATGATGCCATAGCTGCCATTGAGCGAAGACGGCTGAGCCCGGTAAATGGCGATGAAGAACTGGCCCTCAGCGATGCTGAAGCGGGACTTCAAATACTCATATCGGAAGTGACCGGCAAGTACGTTTAATGCTATCGAATTTGGTCACGGAATCGCGCGAGGCCCGCACAGGGACACGGCAAGAATTCTGACTACGGTCCGTTTTGGAATTTGGACAAGGCGCCCGGTCGGTGGGGTCGCTGTTATCAGGGCCATGGAGAACGCTCAAACAGGGCTTCTTGGCGCTTAAAGCCGAGCGAACCGCCTGCGTTTCCGGATTTTAGCTTTGATTTTGCTGAATCGCGTCAGGCACCAGCCACAGCCGACAAGCCGGTCGAAATCCTTGAATTCGCCTGATTCTTAGCCTTCAGGCCCAGCACGACATCGAGGGCACGCCTTATATCGTTTCGTTCATCCGAGGCGTCTTCATCCCCTAATTCCAGGATGCGCTGGAAGCATGCTATTTGAGTGGCCGCCAGTAGTCTCACCAATGTTTGTGGCTCCTTGGTTAGTAAAGCCTCGCCGTACGGCTTGTGCCACGCAGGAAGATTTAGGTTGTGGGTCGTGCGGTGTTGCACCGTTGGCAACGTTGCGCGTACCTGCCTTGGCGCACTTGAGCTGTGCCCCGTTCCGCTTGGCTTCAGACCGGGTTCCCAACAGTGAACGTCGGGTGCGTCTTTCTGGGTTGCCTGGGCATCTAAGCCGGCAGTGACTATGCTTCGATCGTTTGTTGATTGGGGCATGGAGACCTCCACATGCGTTTTTTACCATGTGGCAGCATTCGGCGACTGTGCTGTTCAACACACCGTCCGATGGGTTCAAGAGATGCCGTAGGAACTCCTAATCGTGCAGGACGACCGTAAGAAGAGACTTGTTGATTTTGATCCCGCCGTTGTACTCGATGAAACCTAGCTTCCTGAATTTGTTCATGAACATGTTCACCCGCGAACGCGTTGTACCGATCATTTCTGCCAGCGTTTCTTGCGATACCTTTTGAAGAATCCGTTCAGGCTGGTCTTCCTTGCCGTAGCGAGCGAGCAGCAGAAGGGTGCGCGCCAATCTCTTCTCCGTAGAGTTGAAGAGTTGATCGATCAGGTCGGCCTCAACACGGATATTCCGCGTCAGCATGTAATGGATGAAACGGTCGGATAGGTCGTGTTCGGCGTGAAGCACGCGCGCCATTTCATGTTTTCCGATGATGAGGACCGTCGTCGGCACGATGGCGGTCGCCGTCGCCATGCGAACCGGCTGCCCTGCCATTCCCCCTTCTCCGAAAAAGTCGCCGGAGCCGAAAATCGCCACGACCGCTTCCTTACCATCCGCATTGACCACCGTCAGCTTCACGCTCCCTTTCTGGACGTACATGACGCTATCCGCAGGCTCGCCCTGGGAGAAAATGGCTTGCTTCTTGCGGTATTCCTCAACCTTTCTCGATGCTCCCACCGATTGGAGAAATACCTGCGCATCGAAGGCATCTTTATTTTTGGGTTTCATAGTTTGGATGTTCAGACGGGCGTTCGGCTTCCCGCTGCCGACACCTGCAGAATGTACGCCACCGGACCGACGAACGCCAGTAGAAGATTTTCTAAGTGTCCCAAATCGCACAGACCACAGTCGGTGAGTCGGTTACAGTGGAACTTGCCCTAAATCTGGACGACGAATCTCACGGAATAATTCATGCTCAGAAGCAAAAAGAAAGAACCGAGCAGCACCATATCTGCCAGCGTTCATGCAGAAATCGCGCTGCCGCGTATGTCCAAGTCTGCAAGGATAGCGGAGCTCAATTTGGATACGTCGAGGATTCCCGAACGTCCAAAGACGGTCATGCCCGGTAAAGTTGACCGGCTCATCCCGTCTACGCGTCCAAGCCAGCCCGAGAGGGCCCAGATTTCTATCGAAGGTGCCGACCAGGGGTATCGAGACCTCCGCTTTGCGAATTCGCTCATTGACGAAAACGGCGACGAGGTAAAGCTTAAAAAGGGTGCCCACGTTGAGATTACCGTCGCGGCAGAAACAGATATCGTAAAGGGTAAGCCAGTGAATTTCGCGAAGTGATGTTGAGGGAAGAAGGTCAGTGCTGCTGGCTGTTTCGATTCTTGGTACGTTGTAAAGTTCAGATGCCTGAAAGAAGAACCTATGAGCAAACCGGAGACAACTTACGATTGGCAGCAGCCTTACACAGCGGCAATCTGGGAAACAGATGACCGGTTGATCAAAGCACGAGTCCACGAGGCGCTATCGACCGTTGAGCTAAGACGGCTGAGCCCGGTCGAACCGGACAGCGATGAAGATCGTGCGCTGACCGCGGCTGAGGCTGGGCTTCGGAGCCTCATTACAGAGCAAATGGGAAAGCTTGTTTGAATCTCTCATTTCGGTATTTGGAGAATTTGGTCACCCTTTCGCAAAGGGTCCGCTGAAAATCACATAAGCCGGCTACTTCCCCAAGCGCACGCAGCCCGAAGCAGGATTTGCGTGATGCAGAGGTCCTACCCGGCATTCGAGCCCGGCTACTCCATCCCTATACCATTCGTTCGTCGTCGGGTTATCTTCGTTGCTTCTCTTCAGCGCCATGCGGCGACGGCTGGTTTGTAATCTTTCGGTCGGCTTCGGTCTGACCTGAACATCTGGTCGATCCGCACTTCGACCATGACGAGCGGGACGAAACGTGTTCGACCCGTCGTACGCGAAGACGACGTAGGGCGCGTTGCGCGGTTCGGTAACATCTTCCCATCGAAGCGTTGGTCTTTTTGACAACGAACTCAAACAACAATGCCGCCGACTCACGCAGCGTGGCGCAAGATCGGCGAGCGAGCTCGCGCTGTTCCCGCGTCAGGTCGGCGATAGTCGATGGTCTCGAGCGCAGACAGCGTACAATTGGGTTGCTCGGTCGTCAGACCGAAGCGCTTCTGAAAGCAGGCTAGGCTCATGCCCGACATAGTCGACTGGCAGCAACCGCCGCGGCGGTCTCTCCCTCCCCGTCTGTTTTTCCTGGTTCTGGTCATCCTTGCCATCGTCGTCTTCAGCAGCCGCACGGCACTGTCGTATTACGTTGACGCCCTCTGGTTCGCTTCGCTCGGCTACGGGGACGTGTTCCGGAAGACGCTCACCCTTGAATGGGCAGTCTTTGCTTCATTTTTTGCGGTCACATTTCTCTTTCTGTACGGATGGTTCCTGGCGCTGAGGAGTGTTTACCGGTTCGAACTGCCGGACGATTACAGGGTCGTCATCGGTGGCCAGCCGTTGACGCTACCGGTCGCGCGCATCCTGCACCTTCTCGGACTGGGGGTCTCCCTCACCGTCGCCATCGTGACCGGGGCCAGTATGATGACGGAGTGGCCTACCTTCGCGCTTTATTGGTACGCAGCAGGCGCGACCAGTGGCGCTGTGGATCCCATCTTCGGCAAGGCGATTCACTTTTATTTATTCGCCCTGCCCGCATGGCAGGTCATTGTCGACTGGCTGCTGACGCTGGCCGTGATTGCCTGTGTAATCGCCGTTTTCTTCGTTTTCGTTACGGGCAGCGCACGGATGCTGTCGGGGCGCCGAAACAGATACACCTCCCGGCCGTGGCGCGGGTTCTCGATTGCGTTTGGGTTTTTCCTGCTGATGCTCGCGATGCGCGCATATATCGCTCGATTCGAGCGATTGTTCGACGAGCATACGATCTTTGGCGGGGTGACCTACACGGATGCGCACGTCATGCTGCCCGGCATGCTCGCAGTCTGTGCCGCGCTCATTCTCGGTGCGGCCATTGCCACCATCAACGTCGTCGCGGTGCCACGCGTGCGCTGGCTAGTGGCCGCTGTCGCTCCCGCAGTGTTCTGTTATGTGGTGCTTCAAATTTCCGGCTGGTACGTCAGCAGCTTTATCGTGAAGCCCAACGAACTGGTTCGCGAACGACCCTACATCGCTTATAACATTGACCTGACGCGACAAGCCTACGGACTGGACCGCCTCGCGCAGCGCGAATTTCCCGCGGAGACAACCGTTGAAGCGGCCGATCCGCGGAACAATCAAGCTACGCTACAAAACATCCGGCTGTGGGACTGGCGCGCTCTGCAGGACACGTTGCGTCAGATTCAGGAAATTCGAACCTACTACGACTTCCCGGACATCGACATCGATCGTTACGAAATCAACGGCACGATCGGTCAGGTGATGCTCGCCCCCCGCGAGCTTAACGTCGAGAAACTGCCTGAGAGCAGCCGCAACTGGATCAACGAGAAGCTGATCTACACGCATGGTTACGGCGTCACCATGAATCCCGTGAATGGGTTCACGCCGGAAGGCCTGCCGACGCTGATTCTAAGTAACATGCCGATTCAAAGCACCGTGCAGAACATCGCCGTAAAACGCCCGGAAATCTATTTTGGCGAACTCACCAATACGGACGTTTACGTGAAGACGCGGCAACAGGAATTCAATTACCCGCAGGGTCAAACCAACAACCTGACGTCCTACGAAGGCAACGGGGGCATCCTCCTCGGCGGTTTCCTGCGCCGCCTCCTCATCGCGTCCGACCGAGGTGACCTGACCAAGCTTCCGTTTAGCGACGATATCAACGGGGGGAGCCGGCTTCTGATGCGTCGCAATGTGCGCGATCGCGTGGCGGCGCTCGCGCCCTTCCTCACGTATGACTCGGATCCATACATGGTTATCGGCGACGAGGGCCGGCTGTTTTGGATTATGGATGCGTTTACGACTTCCGACACCTATCCCTACTCGAATCACTATACGCCCGGCAACGCCTCCCTTAACTACATGCGGAATAGCGTGAAGGTGGTCATTGACGCCTACGACGGCACCACGACGTTCTACGTATTCGACCCGCAGGATCCCATCATCGCAGCGTACCGCCAGATTTTTCCTTCTCTATTCAAGGAGGCCGCAGACATGGCGCCAGCGCTGCGCAAACACGTGCGCTATCCGGAGTTGTTGCTCAAGCTGCAGGCGGCCGTCTACGGGCTTTATCATATGACCGATCCCCAGGTGTTTTATAACCGGGAGGACCTGTGGACGGTCGCTTCGGAAGTGGGCATGGACGAATCAGGCCAGCAGAGGACGCAGCCCATGGATCCGAACTTCGTGCTGATGAGACTGCCCGGTGAAGCCGCCGTCGAGTTTGTGGAGATTTTGCCCTTCACGCCGGCCAACCGGAATAATTTGATCGGCTGGATTGCGGGACGCAGCGACGGCGAACATTACGGTACTTCGGTCGTTTACGACTTCCCAAAAACGAAACTGGTCGATGGTCCTCTACAAATCGAAGCGCGCATCGATCAGAACGCTCAGCTGTCCGGACAATTGACCCTGTGGAATCAGCAAGGTTCCCACGTGCGGCGCGGCACCCTGCTGGTGATTCCGTGCGGGCGCGCGCTGTTGTACGCGGAGCCGATTTACCTGCAAGCCGATCGCAGCCCCATGCCGGAGTTGCGCCTGGTGGTGCTCGCCTTGCAAGACCGGCTCGCCTATGGACCAACCTTCGACGCGGCGATGAGAGCCCTGTTTGCGGGAGAAGCCTCTTCGTTAAGCGCTGTGTCTGCGCCCGTGGAAGCGGAACGAACCTCACCGGCCTCCGCCGCTGCAATTCCCCAAACCGCAGCTCTGAACGCGCTCATTGCGGGAGCTGCCAAGGACCTCGCCGACTACCAGCGATTGACGGCGGAAGGCAAACTCGGCGAGGCAGGTCAGAAGCTTGAACAGCTAAAGCGCAAGCTTGACGAACTGAACGCACGTCAGAAATGAATGCGTCCTGAAGGGTCGGCTGGCCGCTTCGGACTGGCTGCTTTGTCCCGCGGGCATTGGTCGCGTCGCGCTATAGCCGTCTGAGAGATCGGTCCGAACCTGGAACGCCATGAGCAAAGCCTCCTAAGAGCTGATTGATTTCTTCTGAAGCCAACTGGTCTGGCTGCGTTGTTGAAGCGAGCTCAACCATCCGCACCACGAGGTTTGCGGAGAGGACTGCCGTAGCCGCAGTGGTGGCGGCCTTCCCTGCGTCGTCGGCATCAAGCATAAGGATGACTTGATCGAAGTGGGTTCCGATCAGGTCGGCTTGTCGGTTGGACAGCTTCGAGCCCATAAGGGCGGCCACGTTGTGATGTCCAGCCTGATGGATTTTGAAGGTGTCAAAGAAGCCTTCCACGAGAATGAGGGTGCCCTCGCCGTTCCGGATGGCTCGATGGAGATTGAACAGAAGGTGAGATTTGCGAAAGCCTGCGGGAAGGCGGTATTTGGGCTTCGTCTGGTCGATTGCGCGACCCGAGTAGGCGACCAGTTCGCCGTGTTCGTTGTGGATGGGAATGACAACTCGCCCGCGGAGGAAACCGCTCCCGTCGTAGTAGCCAACGCCGAAGTAGCGGGCCGTATGCTCGCTTAATCCGCGCGATGCAATGTATGGATGCTCGGGATCGATGTTGCGCAGGATGAAGGATAGAGGCCGATTTTCTGGCGTGCCGGGGACAGGCTCCTGGTTCCTGGATGCGGCGCGAGGACTCTCGCTTTCTGCGACCGAGTGTTGCAGGTGCAGAGCCGCCTCCCGGATCGAACAGCGTTCCATTTCGGCGACAAAGTCGAAGACATTTCCGCCGAGGCGGCCCGAGCGAGCGGCGATGCACGAAGCGGACTGACAGGACCAGACGTTCTGAGTGAAGCTGACGGAGAAGCTGTCATTGCTTTTAGTGGAGGAGTGTGCAGGAAGAGGGCATTTTCCACGAAACTGGTCCGCACCGACTCGCCGAAGACGAACGTCGTAGTGCGAAAGAACAGTCTCCATGGAGGCCTTCCCTTTGATGCTTTTGAAGTCGACCCAATCCGCTCGCATCATTTCCTCCTACTGGTCGTCGATTCAATCGGAACGGGTCCACTTTGCAGCTGGCGGGGAGCAGGCCTTGCTGCAATCGGGATGCCGCTAAGCTGTGCCAAGAGCTTTGGAACCTGCTAGGTCTCCCGCGGGGCTACATAGATCGCGCAGAAGTCGAACAGATCGGCGTCGGGATCGTAGGTGTTGATTTCGAGAACTTCAGAAATAAAACGGCGACCGGGACGGCGTTCGATGTGAATCACCACGTTTAGCGAATCACCGATATTGGTCTTGATGGCGCGGTAGGGAAGATCCACGCCGCTTTGCAGAACGCAGCTGGCGAACCGCGACAATCCCTGCTTTGCGGAGCTTGCGTGAATCGTCGAAATGGTTCCGGAATGGCCGGTATTCAGAAGCTGTAACAGATCGAATGCTTCCCCACCGCGGACCTCGCCAACCAGGATGCGGTCGGGCCGATGGCGGAGGGCGGCTTTGAGCAGGTCGCGAATCGATACCGCAGGTGTGCCGTCCTGCTCGCGCCTGGCTTCGAAACGGACCAGATTTTCATGGGTCAGTTGAATCTCGGCGGTGTCCTCTATGAGAAGGATTCGTTCGTCGGCAGGAATGAATTTCCCCAGCGCTGTCAGCAACGTGGTCTTGCCGGTTCCGGTTCCGCCGGAGATCAGCAAATTGCGACGCTGGAGGAGGTAGTCTTCGAGCCGGTTGGCGAGCGCTCTCTCGAGCATGGCGCTGCGAATCAAGTCCTCCATGTCGAAGTGGCGGGAGTTGAATTTGCGAATCGTTAGTGTCACGCCGCTCAGGCTGCAGGGCGGAATCACCGCGGCGACGCGGCTGCCGTCCGGCAAGCGGGAATCGAGAATGGGCTTGGACTCTGAAATGTCACCTCCCAGACGCCGCGCGATGTTCTTCACCGCCACCGTAAGAGAGCGCTCGCCCAAGGCTATTCCTGGTACTTGCCGGATATAGCCGTCGCGTTCGATGAACACGCGGTTGGAGCCGTTGACCATGACCTCGCTGATCGACTCGTCGAGGATGAGGTGTTCGATGGGCTTCAGAAACGGAAGGATCACTTCGAATCCGTGGATCACAAGGCTCCTTCTTCGAGCTGCTCGAAGTACGATTTGTTCGGGTCGTTGTAGTAAGGCTTCAAATAACAAAACATCGGCGGCATGGGGTTGAGGCCGTCGTAGGCGATGGTGACCGATTGCGCGTTGCGCAGTTCCATGAACGTCTTCATGTCGAAGCGGAAATCGGTCTGGGTGTTGTAGCTCTTTGAGGCAGTGATGTTGGCGCGGTGCGAGAGCGCTTTGCCGGTCAGAAGGCTCACTCGGGCATCGTGCCCGCTTTCGGAAAGGTTATAGCTGACCTTGAGCCGGTCTTCGCGTCCGCACAGTTCGCTCGCCGTTTTTGCAGAGAAGTCATCGGAGAGCGACAAGAAAATCTTGGTGCGGAACGTTTGCAGAAGCGTGCGCCAACCCTCGCCAGGCAACGCCGACCGCAGCGAGCTGACGCTTTGTGTCGCGACAATGGGAATGCACTTCGGCTGGCGCGAAAGACTGAAGAATTTCTCGTCGCCCGTGGGATCGCTTTCGCCGACGGTTGCGAAGTGATGGTATTCGTCGCAGAGAAAAAGAACCTGTCGGAAATGGCGTTCGGGATGGGCTTCCATTTCCGGCACGCGGTTCAGCACGGCGCGTTCGAAATCGAGCTTCATCATGACCCCCAGCGCCTTGGCGAGGCCGGGGTTCATTCCAATCGGGAAGCTGAGAGCGCAGACCTTGCCTTGCTCAATCAGCCACGAGAAGGAGGGCAACGGTTTTCCAAACTGATTCGCCGCGTTCTTTTGCGGGTCATAGCACTCGGCGTTCGGACAGAAAACCTTTTTCACCTTGGGGCTGTCGTCAAACAAGGAAAGAAATACCGAAATGCCTTCGACAATCGAGGTGCGCAGCTTGGGCTCAATCCTTCTCCAGTCCTCCTCGAACCAGCGCTTCACGGCCCGCAGTTGGTCTAGTTTTTCCGGTTCGGCACGAGAGGGGTCAGGCAGCGACAGGGATTCGTGCGGAATGCCGCGTTTGCGAAGAATCTGGCGCAATTCGGGAGTCGTCGGAGCGAGGTAGCGGTCTTGTTTTGCATCGTGGACGAAACCGAGGCCAGCCACGTCTTCGATGCGGTCGCCATACACTTGCGGAGTCAGCGCGAGCGAGTGACGACCCATGACGATCTCTTCCGCTTCGTAAATACGCTGTTCAAGGAACGGCGGAGAAATGGCGCAATGGTAGACGTCAAAAAGGGTCACGTAGCCGTACGCAACCTTATACAGAAGGATGATGAACTTCACGAGGTTGGTGTAGGCCTGCTGCCAGAAGGGTTCTTTGCCGCGCCCGAACAGGTTGTTGAGAAGCGACGCGATGCTGAAAGCCAGTGCATAGGCGTCGAGATCGTTGTGCAGGGGATTGTAGCGGTACTCCGAATCGAGGGAGATTTCGATATAGTCTTCTCCACGTCCGTGGCGTTCCAGGATCTGCTTTACGCGCTTGCAGAAATCACCCTTGACCTCCAGCACGAGGCCGCCGATTCGCTCATCCTTATGAACAGCCCGGTAGGCGAGAATCTGTTCGGCAAAAGGATAGAGACACGAAGAAGTCTTGCCGCTGCCCACGGCGCCGAAGACCGCGATGCCGGTAAACAGCCCGCGCTCTGGTACCGTGAGCCACCAGGGCGATTGTGACGGGCCCGGTTTCCGAGGATTGTGCACTTCGCCGAGTACCACGAAGAGGCGATCGCGCTTGTGCGGGGCGGGGTACGCTGGCAGTCGGCCAGGAGCGACTTTTCGGCCGAGCTTCAAGGTGAACGTGTAAATGACCGAAAGCGCGCCGGCGTATGCCATATACGGCGTTGAAAACAGAAATATCCAGTAGAGGCACTCGAAACTCTGAAGGACGTGCGGCGCGCGCAGGGCGATGACCTTCAAGAAGACCTGGTTCTCAGGAAATGGAGTTCGATAAAACAGAACCAGTCCGGTGGCCATCGCCAGCAGGGCTGCCACGAAGCTTCGCGAGTCAAGGATTCGGCGAAACATTCCGCTACCCCTGTGAAGAAGCCGCGCTTTTTGCTGCGTCCAGCGATTGCGCGCGCCGTTGCTCTCTCCACTTGCGGTAATCCTGATCGCGCCAGAGGTTCTTCTTGATGACGGAGTTGACTACGTGGTCCGGCGTGCTTTCGATAAATCGCGCGTAGTCCTCCAGCAGTTGCTTGACCGGCTCTTCGATTTGCACTTCCAGGGTCACGATGGCTGGTGCTTTGTTAATCATTGGCATGGCTTTTTCTCCTTTGTGTTCGGGCCGACGGCCCGCAAAAGCTGCGATTCAAACCGAATGGTGTGTGACTTGCCATTACTTTGGAACTGATCGCGAACTTGCGTGTCGGGCATTCGCCCGCCTTCCCATTCGCGATACAGGTGTTCAAAGCGCGGCGCACTAAATCGTTCTTTGGCCAGGTTGCGAAAGATGAGATCGGCTTCGGTGACCGAGCTGTACCGGCGGTCGTCCCAGGTCTTGCGGATGGTGAAGTAGCGGAGCAGGTCGTCAGCCGGGTTCGAACCCAGCGGAACGGTAACGAACGAGTCAAAAATTTCCCGAGCCCTGTCAAAGTGCGAATCCGAGCGTGCGAGGTAGAGAAAACGGAACTCGGAGAGCTCTCGCAACAGAGGCAGGTACGCTTTGAGGTGGCGCACAAATGCGTTCAAATTGGCTTCGGCCGGCTGGATGTAAGACAAGGTGACCACAGCGGGGGCAGATGGACGATCGACGTACATGGGAAAGCGGTCGATGAAGTAGCGGACCGTCGATTGGGACCCCGGGTGTCCGTGGTAGGTCCTCGATGGGAAATGGTCGGACGCAATGCCGAGGGTCTGCTCAAAATAGGCGCACTTTTCCGGCTCGGTTTCGAGATAGTTGAGCTCGAGATGGCTGAGGACGAAATCGAGCATGGCGAGGCGTCTCTGGATGTGTTCCACTTCGTGCTCGCGGCGATTGCGGAGGTTCTCGCGGCCGAGATGCCGGTAGAGCTTGCCGCCGAAAACGTGATCGATCACACCGAGTCCGGGAAAATAGTCGGTCCGGGCGTGTTTGTTGGCGTGGAGTTTGGTCCGGAACAGCGCAGTGCGCTTGCGCTGACGCGAGCAGGTGAACGCCAGAAACTGCCGGGCCTGGAAGTACCCGGAATGCGTGGCCACGAGATAGAGGAAGCGGGCCTCCTGCGGCGTGTATCCGAAGGATTGGAGGGCCTCGATATGAGCCGAGGAAACCGTCATAGAGAGCGAATCCAGGCCGTGAGGCCTTGGCCGTCGAGAATGCGGCGGAGACGCGGAGCGTCTTCCCGATGGCTGTACAGAGAAAAGCCGGCTTTTGCTTTCTCGGCGACGCCCCGCGGGCCGTAGTGTGGTGTTGTCAATTCAAGGTCTACGCGGCTGAGTTCCATTTCCGCTGTCTGGTACTCGATGCGCATATCGGGCAGCGGAATCTTTCCGTTCACCGCGACCAATCCATGTCTCCCCGCAAGACGGTCGATTTCCTGCGGATCGCTCCCCTGCTTTTCCAACTTCGCGCGGTCCCGATTCAGGTTGCGCATCAGTTCGTAGTCGAGCACGACGCGAAGTGGCTTGCCGCCGGCCGTTTCGATGCGGGCGGCCTCCGTCTGAAAAAGGCGGTAGAGTTCAGCGTCGTGCTCGGCTTCCCGGGGTCTGACCATGCCGTGATAAAGCTGTTGGTCTTCCGGAACGCGACGCGTGTTTTGCAGAAGGCGCTTCCCTGTTCTCGTTAACGTGAGCACCCGTAGGATGCGTCGTCCGGAAATGGCGCGGGTCTGGTCGGAGACAAGGCCTTGGCCCTTGAGCCGCCGCACATCCCGCTCCATTCGAGCGTTGTCAGACCCATAGGCGAAGCGGGCCAGGTCTGCAGCGGCCACGACGCGGAACTTGCCAAGCTCGGTCATGCTGAGGAGTTCGGATTGGCGAAGCAGGAATGAGCGGCTGCGGAGCAGATATGCGCGCGGGGAATCCTCTCGCTCGGGGCGCAGCGAAGGCGGCTCACGAACCTCCCGAGGAGGCATTTTGGGTCCGTCTTCCCCTTCCCGTTTTTCCGGTCGGTGCGCCTGGTTCGACGGTTCACGATCGAGACTCAGCGGCTCTTCGGCCGGGAGTTGCAGATCGAACGAAACGATATCGCGCGACATGTCACTCCTCCTCTTTACTTTTAGGAGCAATCGGCAGCTCGATCTGCCCGATCTGAAACTGCTGGTCGAGGTGGGAGAGTTTTCGCCCGGTGTCCTTCAGGAAAAACTTCCGCTGCAGCAGCAATACCGCGCCGAACACGTTGAGGAACAACACGACGATGCTGATAAGAACCTGCGAGCCGTACGCATGAATGAGGATGCTCTTGTACGGCGCCATGAACTTCAGCTGGTCCATGAGCCAGAATAGGTACGCGAGCAGGAGCGCGACGGTGAGGAGGAGCGCGTTGGCAATCATCTTTGGCCTACTCTCCGACAGATCCGATTCGGTTTTCCCATTACCGTTTCTCCAAACAGAACGGGCAGGAGTCCGAGACTCTGCTGACGCGCGCCGTTTGTTCCGAAGGCCAAGGACGGCGGGAAGGCTTGTGCGGTCTGGTTGAGGGGTAACCGCGAGGGAAACAGAGAACCGACGCGTCGGGATTGGGCCGGCGTTGTCCGACGGCCGCCCGTGAACGCTTCGGTTCGCGCTGTCCGTGAATATTTCATTTGAAGGCCTGATCTTCGCGGAAGTAGGTGATGGTCATCCCCAGGGGATTGATGGGAATCAGTTCATTGGGGACGTGGGTTTTGAAGACGAAGACGAAGTTCGCGGTGTAGAAGTCTCGCTTGAGTTCACTGTGATCGGAACTCGAGTAATACACCAAATAGAAATCGACGCGTGCCCGGTACGGTGGGTTTTGCATCTCGTCCAACGCGACTTTCTTGACGTCGACGTCGATCTCGGGCGCAGCGGAATTGCTGAGGAATTTGCGAAGGATATCGTCCTTGCGGTACGCATCGAGAATACCGTCGGCCAGTTTGCCGTCCAGAAAATACAAAGCCTTCGAGAAATCGTTTTGAATCGTGTAGCGGTTCCGCCGGTAGTACAGCGTCGAGAACTGCGACAAAAAATACTTGGCTTCGGCATCCTGCGGCTGATATTCGAGATTGTGGTAGTTGATGGCCTCGGCCCGGCCGACGTCATCGATGCGGATGACCAGGGGCCGGAAATTCTGAAACGTGCGAATGGTGCGCAGGTCGACCAGCGCGAGGCCCACGGCCACCAGCGATACGAGCACCAGCGCAATCTTCAGGTAGGTGTTGGTCACCATGGGATCGCCATACTGTTCGAGGTACAGCCGCTTGGCGTCATGGAAGCTCCGGTCGTCGCTCATGGCACAAGGCTTCCCAGCAATCCGGCGGAAGAACCGCCCGCCGTGCCGCTGAAGATGTGGTGGGTCAGGGCCGGGACCTTGAGCAATGCGTAGATCGAGGCCAGGAAGGTGATGAACAGGACCGGAAACTCTTCGATGAGTTGAACGGTCGAGATGGCTCCGACCGGCTGAAGGCCGAGGATGCCGAGAATCAGGTTGCCGATGACGAAAACCACCGCTGCCGCGATGACCTGGTAGAAGGCGTACTGCACAAAGCAGCGGAGCCATCCCCAGAACAACCATTCGAGTTTGGGCACGATGAAGAACGGAATGAAGACCGGGCCGAGCAACACGCATACGGCAGTGGCGATGAAACCGTAGGCGATGACCACGATGGCCACCGCCTGGGCGGCCGCGAGAAGAACGATCACCACCGCGTAAAACAGTGTCCCGAGCAGATCGGTCACGCCGGGCGCATCCATGCGCGTTTCGAAGTCGTTCACGTGCTCGATGACGGTTTGCAGCTCGGTCTGGTTGATCTGATTGGCGAGAAACTGGGATTCATTGGTGACCAGGTTGTGGAAGCTCACGCCAAAGCCGGGAATCGGAGCACTGTAGTAGTTGACCATGGCGAAGCCGAAGCTGACGGTGAGGAGAAGGCTGGCGAAATCGTCGAATTGAAAGGGATGTTTTCCGCCTGCCGCGGCGAGGGCGGATTTGACGCCGTACCAAACGATCAGTATGGTCGCGAAGGTGCGAAACAGGTTTTGTCCCATGGTGTCGAACCAGCCAAGGTTCTCGGTCAGCAGGTTGCCGATGGCCTGGAAAATGAACTGGAGATAGTCGGTGACCATGTGAACTTGGGCTCCTTAGACCTGGATTCTCCGCGCTACGGTATTCGGAAGTTCTGGAGGGAATTCGTGATCGTGGCGGTGACCTGAGCGAGATTGCCGGCAAGGTTGGCGCGGCGAGCAATGTCGGCGTAGATGGCGTTGGCGGTCGTCTCGCGCTGCTGCTTGGCGGCCACGGTTTGCAGTTCGAGCAGCGAGGCTAACAGTTTGTTGGTGTCCTGCACGGATCGCAGGTTGAGCATATCCGCGTTGTTGATCTTGTTGAGCACCGAGACTTCGGTATTGAGGTCCGGGTCCGCGGACAGAGAATCCTGTTCGAGGTTGCCGATCTGTGTCTCGATATGGGCGGCGTTATTGCGAATGGCCCCGAGCGTGGCCATGGCGGTAACATTCGCACCATCGGAGAGTTCGACCGAGGCATACTGCGACTCGACGCGTGCCAGTTCATCCGGGGTCATCGCAGCGAGCGCCTCCGCGTTGTAGGGAACAAGCTGCGTGGTGGCCTGCTGATATCCGGCGTTGACCACCGGCACTTGGCCGGAGTTGATGCCGTTTATCCAGCCGCCGGTGTTTCCGTACGTGTCTTGAGCCACGCCGTTGCGCCAGATGGAGAACAGCGCTTGGTACCGCGCCGGCATGTTCTGGATGTTCTTGGCCATTTGCAGCGCGAGGGCGAGACTGTTGGTGAGCTGAAGCAGCTGTTGCTGCAGCTCCAAATAGCGAAGCAGCGCGTTGGCGTAGTTGGTTGGGTCGTACACCACCAGGCCGCCAAACTGCGCTGAGGCCGTTCCCACGCAAACGCTGGTGACCAGCACGATAATCACAATCATTCGTTTCATGGACAGGATTCCTTTCGTGCCTTCACAGATCGGAAGGCAGGTTGTGATGGGAATAGTCAGGAAGTGCCAAATCGCCGGACAGATAAATCTTGACGCGGTGCCCTTCACGGATGGTTATCGTCGGAAGCAGGTTGAGGAAACGGTCGAGGATCTGCTCGGAGGACTGCGCGAGACTCTGTCCGAATCCTTCGCGAAGGCGGTCGGTACTCGACTGGGTGAGTAGGCCTCCCGTTCCCGCTTCACCGGCCGCTCCGATGACGCCGAGTGCCAGCGATGCGCCAAAGATGCGGATGTAGTGGTCATTCACCTGATCGCGCAGGCCGGCATCGCCGATCTGATTGAGGCCCTTGAATTGATCGAGGCTGACCGAATATCCGTCAGGCATGAGCAGGCGGTGGAAGGCCACGGCCAGGCGTGTCTGACCGAATGCTTCGACCCTTCGTGTTTCGCCGAGGACCCTGCTGCCGGCGGGAATCAATACGCGCTGGCGGTCGTGGGAATAGACGTCGTTGGTTACCAGGCATTCGACGGGGCCTGACATCGCCCCATCGAGGCGGTTGACGAGCACGGACTCGAGAACGGTTCCCTCAAACAAGACAAACGTTTTCTCCGGGGACCCAGCGGCAGGGTGCGTGAGTTCCTTAGCTTCGTGACCCGCCTCTGCGGACTTGGCTGACGGGCTGGCCGGCGTGGAGGGAACCGAAGAGGGCTGGAGCGCAAGGGAAGGAGTGGCCGGCTGCATCTGTTTGAGAAGGTCCAGCACGAGCGAGTTCTCGGACAGAGTCCCAGCCGCCGATGAAGCTCTCGACTCCTGCGCCGAGGAGGTTGGCTCCGCAGAGCCGGCTCCAACAGGGTTCTTACGGTAGGTCATGGCGACGTTGGAGGCGAACAGCGAGAGGTACTCGCGCCTTTTGCGCTCCGCCTGGATCACATCTTCGGCGCGTTCTCCGCCCCTCTCGGACGTATTCGAACTGCCTGCTGGAGAGTTTGCCGCTGGCGGGTTGGGGAGGTAGCGGCTCTGGGCGAGTGCGCTTTGCGCGACGCTTTGTTCGCGCTGCAGCTGCTGGATGCGGCTTTGCAGTTCGGTGATCTTGGCCTCGTTCACTTCGACAGGGGCGGGGCTTTGGCTGAACCAGTTGCGGCCCTTCGAAACCGGCGTAGATCGCTTGCCGCCGGTGAGCCACATGATCAGGACCATCAACGCCGCGAGTCCGAGGATGAACCAGGACTGGACATTCTTCGGGAGCAGGCCAACCGGCTTCGGAGCCTTGTCTTGGATCGGTTCGTTCATAAAGCCTCGCTTATTTGCCGTCGGTTCGCCGCGCAAACGCGAGCTTCTTGGTGCCGATGGCGAGGTATCCGCTGTCGAGCACTTTGGGAACGATGTACACACCGTTCTCGAGTTGAAACGGAATCAGATTGGGCTTGCCGTCTTTCACCTCGTAAAGGGCCGGTTTTTCGCGCGCCGCGCAACGAATGAAGGTGAAGGCGTCGTCGTGGTAGACCAGTGAAACCAGAAAAGGCTCGCGCGCACCGCGGGGCTCGAAGGTGTAGTCGAACTGGAGC
>Ga0181522_10000063_pt1 | contig 81697 bp, 94 predicted proteins | sample PEATcosm2014_Bin_27_FD_121103 | JGI IMG/M metagenome (GOLD analysis project Ga0181522, IMG submission 121103) | Peatland microbial communities from MTU Mesocosm Facility, Houghton, MI, USA - PEATcosm2014_Bin05_10_metaG | ecosystem: Environmental > Terrestrial > Soil > Wetlands > Peat | place...
CGCTTCGCCGCATTCTTTGAGCTGCTTGTCCATGTTGATCTTGATCTTGTGCATCGGCACGTGGCCGGGGCCCTCGATCATCACCTGGCAGCCTTTTTTCCAGGCGATTTGCGTCAGCTCGCCGAGCGTTTCGAGTTCGGCGAATTGCGCGCGGTCATTGGCGTCGGCAATCGAGCCGGGCCGCAGGCCGTCGCCGAGCGAGAACGACACGTCGTATTTGCGCATGATGTCGCAGATCTCGTCGAAGCGCTCGTAGAGGAAGCTCTCCTTGTGCCGCGACAGGCACCACTTCGCCATAATGGATCCACCACGAGAAACGATGCCGGTGACTCTGTTTGCCGTTAACGGGACATAAGCGAGCCGCACGCCGGCGTGGATGGTGAAATAATCCACCCCTTGTTCGCATTGCTCGATCAGGGTGTCGCGGTAGACATCCCAATCGAGCTTGACCGGATCGCCGTCGACCTTCTCCAGCGCCTGATAGATCGGCACCGTTCCGATCGGCACTGGCGAATTGCGCAGTATCCATTCGCGCGTGTTGTGGATGTTGCGCCCGGTCGACAAGTCCATTACCGTGTCGGCGCCCCAGCGGATCGCCCACACCATCTTCTCGATTTCTTCTTCGACCGACGACGTGACGGCCGAGTTGCCGATATTGGCGTTGATTTTGGTCAGGAAGTTGCGGCCGATGATCATCGGCTCGAGTTCGGCGTGGTTGATGTTGGACGGAATGATGGCGCGGCCGCGCGCCACTTCCGAGCGCACGAATTCCGGCGTCACGAACGCTGGCACCGCGCCGCCGAACTGCTCGCCGTCGGCGAGCGCGGCTTCGGCGCGCTCGAGTTGCGCCTTGCGGCCGAGGTTTTCGCGCTCGGCGATGTAGATCATCTCTTTCGTAATGATGCCGGCCTTGGCGAATTCATATTGCGTGACCGGCTTGCCATCGAGCGCGCGGTACGGCTTTGGCGTGTTCGGGAAATTGCGCGCCAGATACTTGCCGGTGGCATTGCCGTTATCGACCGGCTGGATGGGGCGGCCTTCGTATTGCTCGACGCCGCCGCGTTCCTTGACCCATTCGATGCGGGTGCGGTCGAGGCCCTTCTCGACGTCGATGGTCACATCCGGATCGGAATAGACGCCGGTGGTGTCGTAGACCGGCAAATCCGGCTCGTTGGCGGTCGCCTCCAGGATGATCTCGCGCAGCGGCACGCGCAGCTCGGGCGCGGCATCAGGCCGCGCATAGATCTTGCGCGACGATGGTAGCGCGCCGGTCGTGACTTTCGGGGTGACCAGGTCGGCCGGGGTGATGGATTTGTTCATGGTTTCAACTCCGATGCGCCAACGCGGCTTCAGACCGCGTAGCCCTTGAATGTGAGTAAGCCGCCGAGCGCGAGCAGCACGACGCCGGCGCCGATGAAGAATCCGCTATGCGCGAGCGTCGCCGTGCCGAGAAACACCACGAGCTGCGGCGCCAGAATCCGGAATACGCCGCCGATGCACATCAGCCAGGCGAGCAATGTGACGACGCTGCGCCAGTCCGGCGTCCAGATGTTATGGACGTTGAGAATGGCGAGGCCTGCGACCAGGGCCAGAATTCCAGAGAAATAGATGAACGGGTAGGTAGCTAGGAACTGCCCGGCCATCACGTGGTAGGTCGTCCCGTTGGTCAGCATGCCGAGGCCGATCGCGCACAGCACCGGGCCGATCAATCGCGCAATGGCCTGCGACTTCTGCATGGATAATGTCCTGTCCCTTCGCCGGCATGACCCGGATCAGGTTCTAAGGGTTTTTCTCAGCCCCTCACGGGGCACCCCTCGGAACAACGCTAATCTAGGCGCGGCGGCCCGGCTGTCAATGCGGGCGGTGCATGGCTGCGCGGCAGAATCCTTTCACGCAGCAGCAAAAAGTGCGAAAGACCGTCGCCATGGCGCAACCATTCGTGGAGCCTTGCGACCAAGGCGTGATCGCCGCGCAGCCCTGTCCGCGCGCGCAGGGACGAGAGGTTTCGCCACGGCTCCGGCGCATGGTGCTGATCGCCTGCGTGCTGGCATCATCCATGGCCTTCATCGACGGTTCCGCGTTGACGGTGGCGCTGCCCAAGCTGCGCGCTTCGTTCGAGGCCGACCTCGCCTCGGTGCAATGGGTGCTCAACGGCTATGTGCTGGCGCTGGCCGCGCTGACCCTGATCGGCGGCGCGCTTGCGGACGTTTACGGCAAGGCGCGCGTTCTCGGCGCTGGCTGCCTTGGTTTTGGTCTCGCTTCGGCCGCCTGCGTAGTGGCGCCGTCGATCGAGTGGCTGATCGCGCTGCGTTTGGTTCAGGGAGTTTCAGCGGCGATCTTGACGCCGGCGAGCCTCGCGCTCATTGGTGCGACCTATCCGAAAGATGAGCGTAACGCCGCGATCGGAATTTGGGCGGCGGCGTCTGCGCTCACCACGGCGGGCGGCCCGGTATTGGGCGGCTGGCTGACCGATGAGTTCGGCTGGCCGTGGGTGTTCGCGATCAATCCGCCGCTGGCGCTGGCGGTCGTCGCGCTTCTCGTACGTTACGCGCCGCCGGATGCCCGCGAACCGCGCCCGTTCGACGTGATCGGCGCGGCGATCTTGGCGGCGGCGCTTGGCCTGATGGCCTGGGCGCTGAGCCAGATTGGACCCGACAAGACAGGCGCCGCCGGCCTGTCGCCGATTATCATGGCGGCGCTCGGTATCGCAGCCTTGGCTGGCTACGCATTCTGGGAACGCGCCAGCGCGCATCCCATGACCCCGCCGCGACTGCTCGCCAACCGCGCCTTCGTCGGACTCAATGGAGCGACGCTTTTGATCTACGCCGGCCTCGCCATCATGTTTTTTCTGATCCCGTTCGACCTCATCGACCGCCGCGGCTTGACGCCGACGCAAGCCGGTCTCGCGTTTCTGCCGCTCACGCTCGGCATCGGCCTGTTGTCGCGGCTGTTTGGTGGAATCGCGGACAGGATCGGCGCGCGGATGATGTTGATCATCGGTCCGTTTGGCGCGGCGCTGGCCTTTTTGGGACTGGCGCTGGGCAAGGACGCGGGCCTGATCGCCGGAGTACTGGCGCCGATGGCGCTGCTCGGCATTTCCTTCGCGGTCCTGGTCGCGCCGCTCACCGCCTCGGTGATGTCGAGCGTCAATGACGCCGACGAAGGCCTCGCCTCCGGCATCAACAACGACATGAGCCGGATTGCGCAATTGGCCGGCGTTGCGCTGGCGGCCGGACTGGCGTCGTATGCTTCAGGCTATCGCGCGGGACTGATCGCCGCCGTGATACTGGCCGCCGCCGGCGCGGGCGTCATGGCGACAACACTGCCGCGTGGCGTCGTCAAATCCGGGAGAGCATCATGAGCAAAGCCTGCCGCCACATCGACGATGTTCGCGCCGTGACGCCGAGCGCGCTCGGTTGCGAGGAGTGTCTCAAGACCGGATCGCTCTGGGTGCATCTGCGGCTGTGCCGGACCTGTGGCCATGTCGGCTGCTGCGACGATTCGCCCAACAGGCACGCCACCAAGCATTTCCATGCCACCGGTCATCCGATCATCGAGGGCTACGATCCGCCGGAAGGCTGGGGCTGGTGTTACGTCGAGGAGACCTTTGTCGATCTCCCTAGCCAGACGCCGCAACGTAAGCCGATCCCCCGTTTCGTCTAGGTCGGCCGCGGTATAGGCGTCAGCGCCTGCGGCTGGTAGTGCGCCAGCGTTTGTAGCGCATCAGCGTCGAGAAATTCGATCACGCGATCGCTGTCGGCAATCAGCTTTTCCTTGCGCAGCCGCTGCATCATGCGGTTGAGATGGGGCACGCTCAGGCCGAGTACGTCGGCGATCACCTCCTGCGAAAACGGCAGCGCAAAACGCGCTTTCTCGGCGCGGCCGACCGCCTTCAGGCGGGCGTGCAATTCGAGCAAAAAATGCGACAGCCGTTCGACCGGCGTGCGGCGGCCGACGTCGATGACGTGCTCGGCATAGGTGGTCGCTTCCTGCACGGCGATCCAGGTCAGCGCCAGAGCGTATTGCGGATGCCGGTGGCATAGCGCGACGTAAGCCTCGAGCGAGCAGACGTTCATGCGCAGATCGGTGATGGCGGTGACCGCATAGACCGCGCGCTCGTAAAAGCTTCCCGGCAGGCCGACGATGTCGCCGGGCAGGATGACGTTGAGGATCTGACGCTTGCCGTTGCGCAGCAGCTTGTAGCGCACGGCGTAGCCGTCCTTCACGAAGCAGAGCTTGCGGTACTCGTAGCCGTCCGCGATCAGATCGCGCCGTTTGCGGATCACCAGTTCGCCGTCGATGATGTCGTCGAGGTTCTTGAGATCGGCGGGCTTGAGATCGATAAGATGCTGCAGCCGCGTCACGAACGGATGCTGGCCCAGTGCACTGCGTGAGGTCGCTGCCATGGCTCAAACCAGCAGGTAGCGTAATCTCGTTCATTAATTTGAATCAATAATTTTGCCGAAAGCGCCCGCTTGCAAAGCAGCGCGAATATCGCGGCTGCCGCTCTTCTCCCCTCTGGAGCGAGTGGCAATTGACCCAACTTAAACTTATGGCCGCGCGCCCAAGCGGGCGGCCATTTTTGTCCACACCGCGTCGCGGCTTGGGACCAAATCAATGGATGAAGGCGGACAGGACCGGGCCGACCGGATCGGCATGCACATATCGACGGTGTTCATCTTCCTGTTAGGCGTGATGTTCGCCTACGGCTATCTCAGCCATCTTATCAACGGCTGACGCGCCGCCGTCTACTCGGCGGCTTCGGGAATCTTGTGATCGGTGGGAAGGGCCATTTCGGTCGGCAGCGATTTTGGCGAGCGCAACCGCACGTATACCTGCATCAGGATCAGCAGCGCGCACAGGCCGATGAACACGGCGCTGATCGGGTGCTTGACAAACACCAGAATGTCGCCGCGTGAAATCAGCATGGCGCGGCGGAAGTTTTCCTCGAAGCGTGGGCCCAGCACGAAGCCGAGCAGGATCGGCGCCGGGTGGAAATCGAGCAGCAGCAGGAAATAGCCGACCAGGCCGATGAGCACGACTTCGCCGACCTGGAACATGTCGTTGTTGGTGCTGTAGACGCCGATCGCCACGAAGAACATCGCGCTCGGATACAGATACTTGTAGGGAATCGTCAGCAGCTTCACCCACAGGCCAATCATCGGAACGTTGAGCACGACCAGGATGATGTTGCCGATCCAGAAGCTGGCAATCAGGCCCCAGAAGATATCCGGGTGCTCGCTGATGAGCTGCGGACCGGGCACGATGCCCTGGATCATCAGCGCGCCGAGGATCAGCGCCATCACCGCGTCGCCCGGAATGCCGAGGCTCATTGTCGGGATGAAGTCGCCTTGCACTGAGGAGTGCGTGGAGGCTTCCGGGCAAGCGACGCCTTCGATCATGCCGGTGCCGAACAGCTCGGGCGTCTTGGAAATCTTCTTTTCGGTGGCGTAGGAGATGAACGAGGCGATGGTCGGGCCGGTGCCGGGGATGAGCGCGCACAGGCTGCCGATGATGGTGCCGCGGAACATCGCCGGCACGGAGCGGCGGAATTCATCGCGCGTCGGCCGCAAATCCTTGAACTTGACGTTGGTGTATTTGGTGTCGACCTCGGAGAGCTGATTGACGCTCTTCATGAACTCGGCGATGCCGAACAGGCCGAGCGCCAGCGCCACGATTTCCACGCCGTCGAACAAATTGGGAATGCCGAAGGTAAATCGCGGCGTGCCGGTTTCGATGTCGCTGCCGACGATTCCGATCAGCAGTCCGCACACGGTCATGGCGACGCCCTTGAGCGGCGAACCGCGCGCCAGCGTCGAGCCGGCCAACAGGCCGAGCAGCATCAGCGAACATATCTCCGCTGGACCGAATTTAAGCGCCACCACCACCAGGATCGGCGACAGGAAGATCATCTCGGTGATGCCCCACGAGGCGCCGACGAAGGACGAGATGACGGTGATGCCGAGCGCCGCGCCGCCGCGGCCTCGTTTGGTGAGCGGGAAGCCGTCGAGACAGGTGACCGCGTGCGGTGGATGGCACGGCAGATTGAGCAGGATCGAGCAGATCGCGCCGCCGTATTGCGCGCCGTAGAACACGCCCGCCAGCATCAGGATGGCGCCGACCGGCTTGATGCCGAAGGTGAGCGGCAGCAGGATCGAAATGGTCGCCAGCGGTCCCATGCCCGGCAGCACGCCGACCATGTTGCCGACGAACACGCCGATGAAGCACCACATGACATTGTGGGGCTCGAGCGCGACGCCGAAGCCGTACCAGAGGTCTGTCAGTGCGGTGGCAAACATCAGTGACCCAGCCGGAACATGGGGAATGGAATCTTTAGCACGTAAGTGAACAGCGCCACGCCGAAGAATGTCACACCGGCCGCCAGGATGGCGGAGCCTTTTATCGTCGAGGTGCGGTCACCGAGCGCTGAGACGAACACGCAGGAGAAGGTGGCGGGCACCAAGCCGAAATATTCGCCGAGCACGATGAAGAAAATCGGGCCGGCCAGGATGCAGCCCCAGCCGCGCCATTCCTTCTGCTTCGGCAGGATGTTTTCGTTGTCGGTGAGCGGGGACACCAGCGCGGTGCCCAGGATCAACACGCCGACCAGCGTGAGCGTGCAACCGAGCATTAGCGGGAACATGCCTGGGCCCATATGGGTCAGGGTGCCCAGCGTATAGGTCATGGAATCGAGCGTGACCGCGGCGCCCAGCAAGGTCATCAACCCGCCGGCGTAAAAATCCCGCTTTTTCAGCATGGTGCCGAACAAAGCCTTATCCTCCCAGGGTCTCTTCGGCCTTTAGCGACGTTTCTTATTGACGAACCGCGCGCGGCATCGTGAATTCCGTTACATACCTTTAATCTAATGCCGCCGGTATTTCTATCCCTGTTGGGGATGCCTCCGGGCATTTTAATGGCCCTGCCGGGGAGCGGCCCCGGCCGGCGTTTCGCCTTAAAAATTAGGTGTTTTTGGCGGGGTGGCAGCGCACGACCACGCCGGGGCGGGTTGTGGCACGCCGGGCTGGTCGCGCCCTGAGGTTGCGGCCGGCCGGTCTATCGCGGCGGATGGCGCCTGAGGCGGCGCGCTTTAAGAATGCGGCTTCTGGAAACCGCAGTATTTTTGCAGCGCGTCGAACAATTCCGTGGTGTCGAACGATTTCGTGAAGACCTGTTGCGCGCCGGGGTGGCCGGAAATGTCGCGCCGCAGGGTCTGCTCGGTCAGTTCGTCAATTGTCTTTCCGGTAATCACGAACACCGGAATAGTCGCGGTCGCGGGGTTGCTTCGTAGCCGATGCAGGAGATGCTGAGCATCGCCATCCGGCATGTAGTTGTCGGTGACAATGACGGTCGGGCTCTCGCGGCAGGCGATCCGGTAGCCGTGCGTGGCATCCGGCGCATAAAGCGTTTCGACGCCGTGCTTGCCGAGCCGGCTGGCGAGAAACGTTTCGAAATCGGGGTCGTCATCGACGACCAGCACGCGCGGCCGTTGCGGCACTTGCGCGTCGATCGCCTCGCCGCTGGTCGCGCCGATCTTGCCGGCCATGGCGGGATAGATCTCGATCAGCGCGCCTTCGATGCTGTTCCAGAAATCGGGCCCCTTGCGGCCATAAAACATACCCAGGCTTTCGCAGCGCAGGGCGGTCTCGGGGTCGTTGCTGCCGGTAACCACGACCACTTCGACCGGCTTGCCGCCGGGATCGAGCAGGCGCGAGCAGACCGAAAGCCCGTCGAGCTCCGGCATGTTGACGTCGACAATCATGATGTCGGGGTGGTTGCGCCGCGCCTTAATCAGCAATTGAAGTCCGTTGCTCGCGGTTTCGACCTTAAAGCCCATCTTGACGCAGCGGTCGGCGAGCAAGCGCACGATCGCGGGATCGTCATCGGCGATCAGCATCCTGGGTGTCTTGTCGCGCGCCTCGAAAATGTCCGGCATGTTTCCCCCAGGTTCGTCCGTTCAGGCGCCGTCGATGGCGGCGAGCAATGTGTCGAGATTGGCTTCGACGGTTCCGGGCGCGCCGGCGCCCGTCCGCCGCGCGATGATGGCGTCTTCGAGCGAGGCCGCCATCGTGCTGACCGCCGGAAAATTGAAAATGCCGGCCGCGCCGGCCAGCTTATGCACGAATGACTCGAATTCGTCGGGCACGAAGCGGGCGTCCGCGCCGTTGCGCAGTTTGTCGCGGAATGTCGCGAGCGTCGCTTTGTCGCGGCGCAAACGCTCGGTGAATCTATAGCCGGCCGATGCAAGTTTTATGGATTGCAGGTGGCTGCGGACCGTGGCCGCCAGCTTCACCGGGTAGAACGGCTTGCCGATCACCGCCACGGCGCCGAGCGCCAGCAGGCGCTCGCGTTCGGCGGCCGGCGTTCGCGCGGTGATGAAGATCACTGGAATGCTCCTGGTCTCGGGGTTTTCGCGCAGGCTTGTGAGCACCTGCGGCCCGTCCATGTCCGGCATGACGACGTCCAGAATGATCAGGTCGGGCGCCCAGCCAGTCACCGCCGCGAGCGCTTGCTTGCCGCTGTCGCAGCTCATCACGACGAACTCGGATTCGAAATCGAGCGCTCTCTCGACCACGTCGCGCATGAACTGATCGTCGTCGACATGAAGAATACGATACGAATTCACACCGTCACCTACCTGCAGCGCAGCCGACCACGCGCGCTGTTTTTGCACGGCAACCTTTAATTTTTTTCTTGAACGTTTTTCGGCCGCATGGGCGGTTGCGCGCGCCGATCATGCATCAGGGTGTGGTATCGGCGGCCGCGGCCTTACGATGATACGGCGGATGCATTGCAATCGCGGGCGGTCATTTGCCGCGCGTTTACCTCGGCGCGGAAATTGTTCCGCCGCGTCGGCGAGCGCGGTGCTACCGGTATGCCGGTAATGTGCGCCGTTATTTCTTCGTGCCCATCCGGAACGGCTTGAGCGCAGCGTAGACGGTATCGTTGACCGGCGTCGGCACCTTGAATTCCTTGCCGAGCCGCGACACCTGGCCGGCCAGCCAATCCAGTTCGAGCCGGTTGCCGCGGTCGAGATCGTTGGCCATCGAGGCCTTCATACCGGCGACCAGGTTCTTGTCGGCAAAGGCCAGGCGCTCGTCGACGAAGTTCGGGTCGAGCGCGACGCCCTTGGCGTGGCCGACCGCGTGCGTCTCGGCCATGATGCTACGGAACAGCGCGCGCATGTCGGGATCGGCCAGGATCGGGCCCATGGACGTGCGCGTGACCGCGGTGGCGCCAGATGTGCCCGACAGGAAGATGAATTTGTGCCAGCGGTCACGCTCGATATTGTCCGACAGCGTGATGTTGATGCCGTCCGCCTTGGCCCTGTTGACGAAGGCTTCGAGACCAGCGTCCGGGCGGCCGTCACTGGTGCCGCAAATGATCGAGTGAAACGGGCCGGTCTGCTTGATGACGCCCGGGCGATCGATCACCGTGACGACGTAAGTCACGCCCGCAATGGCGTGCTGCGCGCCCACGATCGGCGCGATGCGCTCGTAGCTGTCGACGCCGTTCTGCAAGGTGATGACTTTGGTCTGAGCGCCGATCAGCGGCCGCGTGGCCTCGGCGCCCTTTTCGGTGTCCCATAATTTGACGGCAAACAGCACGATGTCGACCGGGCCGACGCTCTTGGGGTCGTCGGTGGCGTTCGGCTTGGGCAGACGCACGTCGCCGTGCGTGCTCTCGACACGCAGGCCGTCCTTGCGCATGGCCGCGAGATGGGCGCCGCGCGCGATGAAGAACACGTCATGGCCGGCCGCCGCCAGACGGGCGCCGAAATAACCGCCGACCGCGCCAGCCGCCATTACCGCAATTCGCATGGAAAACTCCCGACACCGGAATGCCAGTGTTAGTAACCGTCGCCGCTGGCCGTGCCAATGCCAAAAGTTGTTGGCCTGCCATGCGGGCGACCGCTAGGCTGCTGCCCACCCTGCAACTGACCGAGCCCTCGCGAATGGGTCGCGCACTGATCATCGGCGGCTCGCTCGGCGGCTTGTTCGCCGGCCTCCTGCTGCGCCAGGCCGGCTGGGACGTGACCGTATTCGAGCGCAGCGACGGCGATCTCGCCAGCCGCGGCGCCGGCATCGGCACGCATGTCGAACTGTTCGCGGTCATGCGGCGGCTCGGCATCGCGGTCGACGAATCGATCGGCGTGCCGATCACCTCGCGCATCTGCCTCGACCGCGACGGCAAAGTGATCGCGCGGCTGCCGTTCGAGAAAGTCCTGAGCTCCTGGGCGCTGTTCTATCGCGCGCTGCGCCGTCAGCTGCCGGACGCCTGCTACCGGCCGGGCCTGCAGCTCGAGGATATCGCGCATCATGACGGCGGCGTCACCGCGCTGTTTGCCGATGGCACGAAAGTCGCGAGCGACCTGCTGGTCGGCGCCGATGGTTTGCATTCCACCGTGCGCGCGCGCGCCTTCGTCGGGCCGGCGCCAAGCTATGCCGGTTACGTCGCCTGGCGCGGCGTGGTCGACGAGCCGGCGGTGCCGGCTGTCGCGCGCGAATTGATTGAGGCCTACGGTTTCTTTCTGGCGCCGCGCGAGATGGTGCTGTCCTATCTGCAGCCGGGCGCCGATGACGATCACCGTCCCGGAAAGCGGCGGCTGAACTGGCTCTGGTATCATCCGGTGCATCCAAGCAAGCTGCCGGATCTGTGCACCGACGCGGCCGGCCGCCATCACGGCGTCGCCATTCCGCCGCCGCTGATCCGCGCCGACGTGATCGCCGCGTTCCGCGCCGAGGTGCGCGCGATGCTGCCGCCGCAGTTTGTCGCCCTAACGGAAAAGTCGTCCGCGCCGTTCTTCCAGCCAATCTTCGATCTGGATTCGCCGCGCGTCGTCGCCCGGCGCGTGGCGCTGCTCGGCGATGCCGCTTTCGTCGCGCGGCCGCATGTCGGCGCCGGCGTCACCAAGGCTGCGCTCAACGCCGCCTGGCTGGCCGATGCGCTGGCAGCTTCGCCCGGCGATATTGATGCCGGGCTTAAGGCCTATGAGGCGCGGGCGGGCGCCTTCGGCTCGGCGCTGGTGGCGCGCGCGCGTTATCTCGGCGCCTACCTGGAGGATCCGCCGCGCGCAGGGCTTACGCCCGATCCGTTGCCGGTGATGCAGGCCATCGGCGCGCCGCTGCGCGATTTTCCGGAGCTGGCGGGGCTGCTCGAGTAGATAAAAAATTGCCCGGCACGATGGCCGGGCAAGTTTGGGGGAGGTTCGAGAGAAAACTAGTAAAGGCTGGCGGGCGTCGCGTTCGACGAAATCCGCTCGCCTTGCACGGGCGCGCGTTGCGCGGTCTGCGCGGGCTGCGATTGCGGCAGCACGATCACCTTGGCGCCGACCTGCACGCGATTGTAGAGATCGGTCACGTCGTCATTAGTGAGGCGGATGCAGCCGCTCGAGACCTGCTTGCCGATGGTGGTCGGATCGTTGGTGCCGTGGATGCGATATTCGGTGCCGCCGAGATACATGGCGCGCGCGCCGAGCGGATTGCCGGGGCCGCCGGCGGTCATGCGCGGCAGATAAGGCTGGCGCGCGATCATTTCCTGCGGCGGATACCAATCCGGCCACTCGGCCTTGCGCGCGACATGCTGCACGCCGGTCCAGGTGAAGCCCTGGCGGCCGACGCCGATGCCGTAACGCAGCGCCTGGCCGTTGCCGAGCACGTAATAGAGATAGGTGTGCGGGGTATCGATGATGACGGTGCCGGGCGCCTCGTTGCTGGCATAGTTGACGATCTGGCGCTGCAGGCGTGGGTCCATCTGCGCGTCTTCGGCCTGATCGTTCTGCTCGGTCGGCGCATATTGCTGCTGGCCATAGGCGAGCCGCTGCTGGGCCTGCGCGGCGCCGCACGACAGAGCGGCGGCGGCGATCAGCGCGGTCAGCGAGCCGGTGGTGAAAAACTTGGCGGACATTTGAGCCTCCCCGATGAATCTCGTGATCCATCATTCGTCGGGGCAAGCGCCGGGGACGTTCAAAGGTTCCGCAAGCAGGGGTTCTCAAATGCACGTAAACGCATGGAACGACTGGGGTTCTGGCGCGTTACGGGCCGTTTTGGCGGCTATTTGCGGGTTTTGTGCCAGCCCACCACCGCCTCCGGCACGCTGTCGGTGGAGGGGAAATAGGGCTTGATGTCGAGCAAGGGCGTGCCGTCCAGGCAATCGAGCCCAACGACCGACAGTTTATTGCCCTCGATGCCCAGCAGCCTGACCACACTCAGGGCAATCGGGTTAGGCCGGGCCGGCGAGCGCAGGGCAAAAGTGCCGCGCTGAACGCCATAGTGCCCGGGCACCTGAAGCACCAGATTTCGCGGCGATTTATCCATCCAATAAAGCAGCACCAGATGGCTGCAGCTGGCGACGTCCTTCAAGGCGTCGCGAAAGCGCTCGTCCAGTTCGACGGTGCAAACGGCGTCGGATTCGCGGGCGTTTTTCGGGCAGTCCTTGCGCTGCTTCCACGGCGTGCGGATGCGGCCGATGAAGTAGACCCCCGCATCGGTCTGCTCCGGCAGATCGACCGTTTTCTCGCCGTCCCAGACGCCGAAGTCCTTGTCGGTCATGGCTGCTCCGTTTGCCGGCTGGATTGTACCTTGCGGCCAGCCGTTTCAACGTATAAAGATATCTTTATATAGTGGGAACAGGCCCATATCGTCCTGCGTTAGGCCCGTCATGACCAACAGCGCCCGGCTCGGTTTCGACGCCCTCAATGCGGCCCTCAAGGCCGCCGGCGAGGAGACGCGCCTGCGCGTGCTGGCGCTGCTGGCCGAGGCCGAGCTCACCGTCTCCGATTTGACCGATATCCTGCGCCAGTCGCAGCCGCGCATCTCGCGCCATCTCAAGCTGCTGGCCGAGGCCGGGCTGGTCGAGCGCTTCCGCGAGGGCACCTGGGCGTTCTTCCGTCTGGCCGAGCGTGGCGGCGGCGCCGACGTGGCGCGCGCGCTGCTCGACCGGCTCGATCCCGCCGATCAGACGATTACGCGCGACCGCGCGCGGCTGGCCTCGGTGCGCCAGGCGCGCGCCGCCGCGGCGCAAGCCTATTTCCGCTCGCACGCCGCCGAGTGGGACCGCATCCGCAAACTGCACGTGGCGGACGAAGCGGTCGAGGACGCAATCCTCGCGGCGCTCGCCGGCAAGCCGTTCCGCTCGCTTTTGGATCTCGGCACCGGCACCGGCCGCATGCTCGAAATGTTCGGCAAGGACATCGAACGCGGCCTGGGCCTGGATCTGTCGCTCGACATGCTGCTGCTGGCGCGCGACCGGCTGGAGCGCGCCGGACTGAAAAATTGCAGCGTGCGGCAAGGCGACATCTACGATCTGCCGCTCGCCCATGACAGCTTCGACGTCGTCATCGTGCATCAGGTGTTGCACTTCCTCGACGACGGCGCGCGCGCGATCCACGAGGCGGCGCGCGTGCTGCGCCCGGGCGGGCGATTGCTGGTGGTGGACTTCGCGCCGCACGAACAGGAATTCCTGCGCGAGCAATATGCTCACCGCCGTTTGGGCTTCGCCCCGGAGACCGTGACGCAGTGGATGACCGCCTCGGGCCTGGACCCGGTGATGCACAAGAGCCTGAGCCCCGAGCCCGGCTCCGACGGCAAGATTGCGGTGTCGCTGTGGCTGGCGCGCGACGTCCGCGCGCTGATGGTGCAGCCGGCGCAGCGGGAGGTGGCGTGATGGACGCCCGCGCCAGCCGTTTCGAGCGCGGCGAGGGCCGCCGTATCGGCGTCTCGTTCGAATTCTTTCCGCCGGCCAGCGAGGAGATGGACAAGATTCTGTGGGACTCGATCGAGCGGCTCAAGCCGCTGTCGCCCAATTTCGTTTCGGTCACCTATGGCGCCGGCGGCTCGACGCGCGAGCGTACCCACGCGACCGTCAAGCGCATTCTGGCGGAGACGCCGTTGACGCCGGCTGCGCATCTGACTTGCGTCGCCGCGACGCGCGCGGAAGTAGACAGCATCGTGCGCAATTATCACGACGCCGGCGTGCGCCATATCGTGGCGTTGCGCGGCGATTCCGTCGGCGGCGCGGGCACCAAATACACGCCGCATCCGGGCGGTTATGCAAACGCCGCCGATCTGGTCGGCGGCATCAAGCGCGTCAGCGCCGACTTCGAAATTTCTGTGTCGGCCTATCCGGAGAAGCATCCCGATTCACCGACGGTTGAAGCCGATATCGACATGCTCAAGGCCAAGGTTGATGCCGGGGCAGGGCGCGCCATCACGCAGTTCTTTTTCGAGAACGATCTCTACTTTCGTTATCTCGACAAAGTGCGCGCCCGCGGCATCGATATTCCGATCGTGCCGGGCATTCTGCCGGTGCAGAACTTCAAGGCGGCGACCAATTTCGCCGCGCGCGCCGGCGCATCGGTGCCGGCCTGGCTGGCGGAACGTTTTCACGGCCTCGATAACGACCCGGCGACGCGCAAGCTGATCGCGGCGGCGGTCGCGGCCGAGCAGGTGCTCGATCTGGTCGACCGTGGCGTCACGACGTTTCATTTCTACACCATGAACCGCGCCGACCTGGTCTACGCGATCTGCCACCTGTTGGGCCTGCGGCCCACCGTGGCGCAGACGACATAGTCCGGAGCCCAACGTCGTGAATGCGTCCCACACCAGCGCGCGAACCGTGTTCCTCGAAAAACTCAAGGAACGCATTCTGGTGCTCGACGGCGCCATGGGCACCATGATCCAGGCGCTCAAGCTCGACGAAGAGGGCTATCGCGGCGCGCGCTTCGACGCCTGGAATCGCGAGGTGCGCGGCAATAACGACCTGCTCAATCTGAGCCGGCCCGACGCGGTGCGCGACATCCATCTCGCTTACTTTCGCGCCGGCGCCGACATCGTTTCCACCAACACGTTCTCCTCCACCAAGATCGCGCAAGCCGATTACGGCATGGAGGGCATCGCCTACGAGCTCAATCAGGCCGGCGCCAGGCTGGCGCGCGAGGCGGCGGCGCTGGCCGAGAAAGAAGACGGCAAGCGGCGCTTCGTGGCCGGTGCCCTGGGCCCGACCAACCGCACCGCCTCGATCTCGCCGGACGTCAGCAATCCCGGCTTTCGCGCCATCAGTTTCGACCAGTTGCGCAAGGCCTACGGCGAACAGATCAAGGGCCTGATCGACGGCGGCGCGGATTTGCTGCTGATCGAGACTATCTTCGACACGCTCAATGCCAAGGCGGCGATCTACGCCATCGCGGAAACCTGCGAGGAGCGCGGCGTCGACCTGCCGGTGATGATCTCAGGCACCATCACCGACCGCTCCGGGCGATTGCTGTCGGGCCAGACCCCGGCGGCATTCTGGAACGCGGTGCGGCACGCCGATCCGGTCACCGTGGGCTTGAATTGCGCGCTCGGCGCCCAGGAAATGCGCGCCCATATCGCCGAGATCGGCCGCCTCGCCGATACTTTCGTGTGCGCCTATCCGAACGCCGGGCTGCCGAACGAATTCGGCTATTACGACGAGAGCCCGGAGTTCATGGCGGAGTTGCTGGGCGAATTCGCCGCGGCCGGGCTGGTCAACGTGGTCGGCGGCTGCTGCGGCACCACGCCGGAGCATATCGCGGCAATCGCCAAGGCGGTGGCCGGCAAGACGCCGCGGAAAATCCCGGAACTGCCGAGGCAATTGCGGCTGTCGGGGCTGGAGAGCTTCACGCTCACGCCGGAAATTCCCTTCGTCAACATCGGCGAGCGCACCAACGTCACCGGCTCAGCCAAATTCAGGAAATTGATCACCGCCGGCGATTACGCGGCGGCTTTATCGATCGCGCGCGAGCAGGTCGAGAACGGCGCGCAGGTGATCGACGTCAACATGGACGAAGGCCTGCTTGATTCGGAAAGCGCGATGGTGACGTTCCTCAATCTGATCACGGCCGAGCCGGACATCGCGCGCGTGCCGGTGATGGTCGATTCATCGAAATTCTCGGTGATCGAAGCCGGCCTGAAATGCCTGCAAGGCAAGGCGGTGGTGAATTCGATCTCGATGAAAGAAGGCGAGGCGGCCTTCATCGAACACGCTAGGACCGTGCGCCGCTATGGCGCGGCGGTGGTGGTGATGGCGTTCGACGAAAAGGGCCAGGCCGACACGTTCGAGCGCAAGACCAAAATCTGTGAGCGTGCCTATGACATCCTGATCACCCAGGTCGGCTTCCCACCCGAAGACATCATTTTCGATCCCAACATCTTCGCCATCGCCACCGGCATGGAGGAGCACAACAATTACGGCGTCGACTTCATCGAAGCGGCACGCTGGATCAAGGCCAATTTGCCGCATGTGCATGTGTCGGGCGGCGTGTCGAACCTGTCGTTCTCGTTCCGCGGCAATGAGCGCGTGCGCGAGGCCATGCATTCGGTGTTTCTGTTCCACGCCATCAAGGCCGGCATGGATATGGGCATCATCAATGCCGGACAGATTGCGGTTTATGACGATCTCGATCCGGAACTGCGCGACGCCTGCGAGGACGTCGTGCTCAACCGCCGGACCGACGCCTCCGAGCGGCTGCTGGCGCTGGCGGAGAAATTCCGCGGTGCCGGGCAGGCGGCCAAGGAAGTCGATCTGGCGTGGCGCGAGCGGCCGGTCGAGAAGCGGCTCAGCCACGCGCTGGTGCATGGCATCACCGATTTCATCGAGACCGATGTCGAGGAAGCGCGCACGCGCGCGTCGCGGCCGCTCGATGTGATCGAAGGCCCGTTGATGGACGGCATGAACGTGGTCGGCGACCTGTTCGGCTCGGGCAAAATGTTCCTGCCGCAGGTGGTGAAGTCGGCGCGGGTGATGAAGCAGGCGGTCGCTTATCTGATGCCGTTCATGGAAGAGGAAAAGGAACAGCGCCGGTTGGCGGGCGGCGCGGTCGAACGCTCATCGAACGGCAAGATCGTGATGGCGACGGTGAAGGGTGACGTGCACGACATCGGCAAGAACATCGTTGGCGTCGTGCTCCAGTGCAACAATTACGAGGTGGTCGATCTCGGCGTCATGGTGCCGGCGGCGAAAATTCTGGAAACCGCGCGCGCCGAGAAGGCCGACATCATCGGGCTGTCCGGGCTGATCACGCCCTCGCTCGACGAGATGTGCCACGTCGCGGCCGAGATGGAGCGGCAGGGTTTCGAATTGCCGCTGATGATCGGCGGCGCCACCACCAGCCGTGTGCATACGGCGGTCAAGATCCATCCGAACTACCGGCGCGGCCAGGCGGTCTATGTCAACGACGCCAGCCGCGCGGTCGGCGTGGCGCAGGCGCTGATGTCGGCGAACGCGCGCGCGCCTTACGTCGCCGAGCTGCGCGGCGAATACGCCAAGATCGCCTCCGCCCATGCGCGCGCGCAGGAAGAAAAGATCCGGTTGCCGCTCGGCCACGCGCGCGGCAACGCGCTCAAGCTCGACTGGTCGGGCGCCTATGTGCCGCCCAAGCCAAACTGCATCGGCACCAAGACGCTGGCCGATTATCCGATCGGCGAACTGGTGGATTTCATCGACTGGACGCCGTTCTTCCAGACCTGGGAGCTCGCCGGAAAATTCCCCGTCATTCTCGACGACGCGAAATTTGGGCCGGCCGCGCGGTCGCTCTACGAAGATGCGCGCGCCATGCTCGACAGAATCGTGGCCGAGCGCTGGTTCAAGGCCAGTGCGGTGACCGGGTTTTGGCCGGCCAATACGGTCGGCGACGATATTCATGTGTTTGGCGACGAAAAGCGCGATAAGCCGATCGCGGTGCTGCATTCGCTGCGCCAGCAATTGTCCAAGCGCGAGGGCCGCTTCAACGAGGCGCTTTCGGATTTCGTTGCGCCGCGCGACAGCAAGCTTGCGGATTACATCGGCGCCTTCACGGTCACCGCGGGCATCGGCGAGGACGAGGTCTCCGACCATTTCAAGCGCGCCAACGACGACTACTCCGCCATTATGGTCAAGGCGCTGGCCGACCGCGTGGCCGAAGCCTTTGCCGAACAGTTACACCAGCGCGTGCGCAAGGAGTTCTGGGGCTACGAGCCGAATGAGACGTTCGGCCCCGAAGACCTGATCGCCGAAAAATATCGCGGCATCCGCCCGGCGCCCGGCTATCCGGCGCAGCCCGATCACACCGAGAAAGGCACGCTGTTCAAGTTGCTCGATAGCGAGCGCATCGGCGTCAAGCTGACCGAGAGTTACGCGATGTGGCCGGGCGCCGCGGTGTCCGGGCTCTATTTCAGCCACCCGCAGAGCCATTATTTCGGCGTCGGCAAGGTCGAACGCGATCAGGTCGAGGATTATGCCAAGCGCAAGGGCTGGAGCGTGGCCGAATGCGAGCGCTGGCTGGCGCCGATCCTCAATTACACGCCGGTAGCCGCGCCCAGCATCGTGGCGGCGTGACCCGCGTAACCGTGGCGTAAACGGGCGCAGGGTTTGAATCCCCAATCCGTTTTATTTCCAGGCCGCCATGCCTGAGGGGGAATTTCAATGACTGTTTTTCGCTTGAGCCTCGCCGCCGCCGCGATCGCCTTTGCCACCGCCGCCTATGCTTATTCCGATGAAGCCGTGAAAGACGCCGAAGCCCTGGTGCAGATGCCCAAGGATCGTTACGCGGTTGGCGAAGTCACCGCCGCCGATGTAGCGCAGGCGCAATTGGTTTTTCTCCGTATGAAGCTCGAGGCCGGACAGATAGCGCGCGCGGACTATTGCGGGTCGGCGCTGCCGAACGCGCAGTCGATCGTCACGGGTTATGAAAGTAAGATGCGGATCGGCCAGCGCACGGTTGAAGACTTGATCGACGTTAAAACCAAAATGTACGAGTTGAAGACTTTCTGCCAGAAGAGCTAGGTCGTCTGCAAAAACTGGCTATGATCGCTCGGAGAATTGGTGAAAACAAACGAGCAGGTGAGGGGCAATATGGTGGCACCCGGCCCGCGTATTACTTCTTTCGCTCCGCAGTTATTAGTGGATGACCTTGAGAGGGCCATTAAGTTTTATCGTGAAGTCCTCGGCTTCTCGTTCGGTCCCACGTGGCGTGGATTTTATGCCATCGGAGAACGGGACGGATTTGCCGTTCATCTGAAATGTGCGCCTAAAACTGCCGACGACCGCGCAAACCGGCGGCAACATGAGCACTTAGACGTTTATGCCAGTGTCGTAGACGTCGGTGCTTTATATGATGCGTGCAAAGCGAAGGGAGTGACGATCCTGAAGCCTCTAGCTCCCACTGCATGGGGATCAATCGATTTCTATCTTGAAGACCCCGAGGGATACATAATTGCCTTTGGTGAGAGCGATAGATAAAATTAGTGCATTGTACAAAACGAAACACCGGAGAGCGGCGCTCTCCGGTGTTTGAGTCATCGGCCGGTTTTACACCGGCAATTATTGGTTTGGCGTCGTCGTTGCCCTCTTGAACTCAGAATGCCCCCAGCAAGATCGCGCCAACGAAAACAAACACGGCGCATACAGCGAGCACATTCAGTCTCAAGGTAAGGTCCACGGTCCGTGCCTCCCTTGTTGGTAGATCACCACAATAGCAGAGAACGCACCGCTGCCGAAGCCGGTTGCGCCCCGGCAAGATGAAATTTGCATGACACGTCATGCGCGGCAGGAATAGCGGCGGCAAGGGATTGATCGAGCGCCATAAAAGATCGCCATTCGCAAGCGCCGGGCGGTGCAAAATTTCTCGGCAATCCAAATTCGACGATAATTTAGCGACAAGCCGCGTTAAATCGCCGGTGTTCCGGGTGCCGAAATACCCGCCGCCGCAATATTGCATGCGCGGGTGGGCGCCCATGCGACGGCGTGCGGCCCAGCGGCCGTGCTGGACAAACGGTGTTTCGCGGTTTCACATAGCCGCCGCGGTCTTAATCGCCAGGGAAAAATCCAATGCGCCGGTCGTTGCTCAGGATTGTCGCTCTCATCTTTTGCGTCTTTGCCGCGCTCTGCTCGGTCAACGCGCCGTCATCGGCGCAGACCGCAGCTTGGCCGCAGCGCCCGGTCCGTTTCATTGTTCCGCTCGGCCCGGGCTCCGGCGTCGACATTACGGCGCGGGTGTTTGCCGACAAACTGTCGGCCAAGTGGGGACAGTCGGTGGTGGTCGAGAACAAGCCGGGCGGCGACGCTTTCATCGCGATCACCGCGGTGATCGGCGCCCATGACGACCATGTCCTGCTGTTCGCGCCGGCCTCGACCTTCACCGCGCATCCGCTGCTGCACGACAAGCTGCCTTACGACATTAACGATCTGGTGCCGATCGCACGCGTGACCAACACCTTGATCGCGCTCGGCGTGCCGGCCGATCTCGGTGTCGGCACTGTCAAGGAGTTGGCCGCCAAGATCAACGCCGCGCCAGGCAAGCTGAACTATGCGTCGGTGACCGGCGCCAACGATTTGATGTTCGCGGCGTTCCTCAAGACCGAGAAACTGGAAATGTCGAAGGTGCCGTACAAGGATCCGGTGACGGCGATCAACGATCTTTCAGAAGGGCGTATCCAGGCCTTCGTCGGCGCCTATGCGATTATGCGGCCGCGCATTCTGGCCGGAAAAGTGAAGGCGATCGCCTTGACCAATCTTCAACACGCCGCCGCGCTGCCGGACATTCCGACCGGAAAAGAGGCTGGCTATAAATCACTGGAGTTCGACGGTCTGGTGGGCCTGCTGGGGCCGCGCGACATGCCGAAAGCGGCGATTGATCGAATTGCGGCGGATGTGCGCGAGATCGCTGGCGAGCCGGATGTGGTGTCGCGGCTCGGTTCGACCGGGCAGGTGATCAATCCAGGGTCGCCAGCCGAATTTAAGGCCGCGCTCGACGATCAACGCGCCACCGTTGCCGCGATCGGCAAGGTGCTGGACATCAAGCCGGCGCAGTAAGGGTTAGCCGATCATCCGTGCGATCGCGTCGGTGGCGCGGCGGGCGTACGGGATCGCGATATAGGCGGTCACCGCGGCCACCGGCCACCCGGTGAAGAAGGCCTTGAGCCAGCGCGGCACGAAATCGATCCGGAACCCGATATTGGTGAAGGTGACGACCGCGCTGACGACGAACACGATGATGCCGGTGATGATGACCGGAAAGATGTATCTGGCGTTGCCTTCCATCGCAGTCCCCGAATTGCGCCCCCTTGTAAGTGATCCGAAACGGGGCGGTGGATCAAGACGGATTGAAACGAATCCTTATCCTTAACGAATTCCCACAGCGTCAGCGTTGAAGACCCGTTAAATAAACTGCTCGCATTTTCGCGAGCATGAAGTGTGGTGTCCGTCATTATCTGGCCGGCACGGCGGTGCTGTTGGCGCTCGCCGGCTGCGGCCGCAGCTTCCTGCAATATGGCGAGGAGCGCGCGCCCTGGCGGCACGAGGCCGAGGTCGCGTGCCTGAAGTCCGGCGCGGTCAAGTTCGGCACCGGGATCGTGCAAATCCAGCCGATCGAAGGCCCCGGCATGTGCGGCGCCGATTTCCCGCTCAAGGTGTCGATGTTGGGCGAGAGCACGGCGATGAGCTACGCCGACGATCCGCGCCCGCCGGAAGGCATTCCCAACGCATCGCAGCCGCGCTGGCCGGCAAGCCAGCCATTGACCCCGCCGCGTTACACGCCGCCGCCGGCGGTGCAGAGCGCGCCGATTCAAAACGGCAACATGCGATGGACGCCCGGACCCCCGGGCATCGAGCAGCCGCAAGCGGCGCCGCCCGCGCAATACGCGCCGCCGGCCGCGCGGTACTCGCCATCCTATGAGCCGACCGAGCCACCGGCCGCGGCCGGACGGCCGATGTCGATCTATCCGCCGGGCGTGGCGCAGCCCGATGACATTCCCGAGGACGCTGTGCTGCCCCCCGGCCGCGCGCGGCCCGACTATCTGCGCACGCAACCGGCCTACAACGCGCCGGTCTATCAGCCGCCGCAGCAACGCACCGTGCCGCCGCTTGGGCCCATGCGCGGTCCGAACGCCACCACCGCGGTGATGCCGGCGGCATTGACGCCGCCGGCGACGCTCGCCTGTCCGCTGGTGTCCGCGCTCGACCGCTGGGTCACTGAAGGCGTGCAGCCGGCGGCGATGCGCTGGTTCGGTTCGCCGGTCGCCGAAATCAAGCAGATCTCGGCTTATTCGTGCCGCGAAATGGTCGGGGCCGGCACCTCGCATATATCCGAGCACGCTTTCGGCAACGCGCTCGACGTCGCCGGTTTCGTTCTTGCTGACGGACGCAAGATCACGGTGCAGGACGGCTGGCACGGTTCGCCCGAAGAGCAGGGTTTCTTGCACGATGTGCAGCTCTACGCTTGCGAGACGTTCACCACCGTGTTGTCGCCCGGCTACAACGTCTATCACTACAACCACATCCACGTGGATCTGATGCGGCGCGAGAGCGGGCGGCATCCGTGCCGGCCGGATGCGATCCCGGGCGAAGTGGCGGCTGCCAAGGCGCGCTCGATGTATGCCGCCAAGCAGCGCGGGCCGGCCTATACCGGCTCGATTGTGACCAAGGCGCGCGACAAGGAGCCAATCGCGGTGCCGGGCGAGGATGGTTATGTCGCGGGTGATGAGGATGATGTAACCGGCTCGATCGGGGGGCCGCGCAGCCTCAAGCATGGCGTCGACCACGAATTCGATCTTACCGATGAGACGCCGGCGTCGCCGCGGCATTCGTCTTCGACGGCATCGGCCGGCGACGCGGCCATTCGCGCCGAAGAGCGCAACTCCGCGTTCCACTAGCGCCGTTTCAACTGACGTATCGCATCGCGATCGTCATGAGTGCGCTCAAGTGGGCCGGGAAGATCAGAAAATAAATAACGATCGCCACCGGCGCCACGACAAGCAGCCATTCCCGCATGGATGGCCTCACTGTTTACGTTAGGTATCATGATAAAGATGGAACTCAAAAATTAAGCGCTGCCAAAGCGTTTTGGCGGAGTTTTAGTCAGATTGAATTCAAAACACAGCTTCCAGCAACATGGCGGCGAATAAAATCAGGCCGGCATCGCGATTGGATTTGAACAGCTTCAGGCAGTGCGCGGAATCGTTGATGTCGAGCCGCATTACTTGCCAGGCCAGATGCGCGGCAAACGCGATCAGCCCGAGCACGAAAATCAATCCGCCGCCGGCCAATAACCCGGCGGCGCCGATCAGTGCGACGGCGGCCGCGTAAAAGATTGCCAGCATCGGCCGGGTATTGTCGCCGAAAAGCAACGCGGTCGACTTGATGCCGATCAGCAGGTCATCCTCGCGGTCCTGGTGCGCGTAGATAGTGTCGTAGCCGATCACCCACGAGATCGAGCCGGCATAAAGCACCAGCGCCGGCGCATCGAGCCGACCGAACGCGGCCGGCCAGCCCATCAGCGCGCCCCATGAAAACGCCAGGCCGAGAAAAATCTGCGGCCAATAGGTGATGCGTTTCATGAACGGATATATCACCACCACCAGCAGCGAGGTGAGGCCGGCGAACACCGTGAAGCGGTTGAACTGAATCAGCACCAGGAAACCGACGAGCGCCTGCGCCACCATGAAGGCGGTGGCTTGCGCGACGCTGACCTGGCCGGAAGGGATCGGGCGCGAGCGCGTGCGCTCGACCAGCCCGTCGAGATTGCGATCGACCAGATCGTTCCAGGTGCAGCCGGCGCCGCGCATGGCGAAGGCGCCGATAAAAAACAGCGCGATGTGCCAAAGGCTCGGGAAAGTTTCGGTGCGCATGCCGGCAAGGCCGACCGACCACCAGCACGGCACCAGCAGCAGCCAGGAGCCGATCGGCCGGTCGAGGCGGGCGAGCCGCAAATAGGGGCGGGTGACGGCGGGCGCGAGCCCGTCAACCCAGTTTCCGGTCGCATCAGCGACGCGCCCGCCTTCCGTCACTTGCCATTCTCGCTCATTTGCCGAGTGGGGTGCCGGTCAGGGTGTCGTAGGTGCCACGGCCGGCCTTGATGTTGTTGGCGTCGGGGATCGGCGCGCCGATGGCATCGCTCAGGCTCGGCGCGGCGGGCCGCGGCGGCGCGGCAGCGGCTTGGCAGACCCTGGTGCGGATCGCCCCGGTCTTGACGTGCTCTTTTCTGATGCCGGTGAGAACCTCCGGCGGAATGCCGCACCAGACCGCGTTCTCTTCGCTGTATTTGATCATCTTGGCTTCGGCGGCCGAAAACGCGTTGAACAGCGCGCAGGCCTCGTTGGCAGGCGCGTGGCGCGCGCTTGCCGCGCGAATGGCCGATGCTTTTTGCGCGGCGACGTCGCGCAGCGCCAGAAATTCCTTGATGCAGGGTGGCGGCTCGCCCTGCGGCTGAACCTGCGCCACGGCCGTTCCGGCGGCGCACGGCAGCAAGCACGCAGCTATCAACAGTGCCCGGCGCAAGTCCATCAACGAATCCTCTCCCGATCCCGGCCGCATTATAGCAGGCCACGGCCCGTCCGGTCGTCCATACCAAGCGGCCGAATACGTCGGGATCACGGCAAAACGCCCAAATTGGAGCCGTTTGCCAAGGTCCGATACGCTAACCTAAACCTGACTGCCCGCAACGATTGGCTCTTTGGCCAGCCTATGCCGAATTACGATTTTCGCACCCCGCGCGTCTATCTCGATGCCTCGCTGGCCGGCGGGCAGGAGGTTGCCTTCGATCGCGGCCAGACGAACTATCTGCAAAACGTGCTCCGGCTCAAATTCGGCGATCAGTTGCTCTTGTTCAATGGGCGGGATGGGGAATGGCGGGCCAGCCTTGCCGCCGCCGGCAAGCGGGCGCTGACCGCGACCGTCGGCGAGCGCATGCGGGCGCAGCCGCAACCGACCGACCTGCATTTCCTGTTCGCGCCGCTCAAGCACGCCCGGCTGGATTATCTGGTGCAGAAGGCGGTGGAGCTCGGCGTCTCGCGGCTGCAGCCGGTCATCACCCGGCATACCCAGGTGGCGCGGGTCAATCTTGACCGCATGCGCGCCAACGCGATCGAAGCCGCCCAGCAGTGCGGCGTCTTGAGCCTGCCGGAGGTCGCCGAGCCGGTTCAATTCAAGTCCGTTTTGGCACAAGCCGATGCCGGCCGTTTGCTGGTGTTCTGCGACGAAGACGCCGATGTGAAAGACCCGGTGGCGGCATTGGCCGCGCACGCGCATTTGCCGCTTGCCGTGCTGATCGGTCCGGAGGGCGGCTTCGACGAAACCGAACGGAACGCGCTGCTCAAACGGCCGAATGTGGTGCGGATCGCGCTCGGGCCGCGCATCCTGCGTGCCGATACCGCAGCGGTGGCGGCGCTCGCGCTGGTGCAGGCGGTGCTCGGGGATTGGCGTAGCGGGTAAATAAAATTGTGCACGAACCGGCTGCGGCGGGAAAAACCTGTGATAAAGTAGCGGTCTCGTCCGTAGGAGTTCCGTGATGTCGCGCGCGTCTTGGTTGCTCGTTCTTGCCTTGCTGGCCGGTTTTGGCGCTCCAGCGCAGGCCGCGAACTTTCTGGAAAAAGGCATCTACATGACCGGCCAGAACTTTGACGGCGCATTGCCGCCCTGCGAGGCCGCGCTCGACAAGATTGCTTCGCGCTTTGCCCAGAAGGAAGGCCGGTTCTGGAACTCAGACCTGCAAATCCTCGACTTCGAGAAGGTCCGCGAGATCGCCGCCCGGCCCTGGGCGGCGGGCACCATTCCGCGCCGCTTTTGCAGCGCCGTCGCCTTGGTTAGTGACGGACGCAAGCACCGGGTGGATTACTGGATCGGCGAGGATACCGGCATGCTCGGCGCCAGCTGGGGCGTCGAATGGTGCGTGGTCGGGCTCGACCGCAACTGGGCCTATAACCCGGCCTGCAAGATGGCGCGGCCCTAGAACCGGCCAAGGAACCCGCCAGAGCACCCCCGGTTGGCGTTGGCCCTTTTTGTTCTATTTTGTTCTTGAAATGTTCCTTTTTATGCGTTAGATTGTTTGGGAACTGTTGACCAAGGTCAATTTCCGTTTTGTTCCTGGTGCCAAGTGGGGGCGTCAAATGTTCCATCATCGCATCAACAAGGCGGTGCAAGCCGTCGCCGTTGCCCTGAGTTTTCTTTTCGTTTTCGCCATCGTCGCCTTCGCCCAAGAAAAGCCGGCCCAAGAGAGGGTGCAGCAGGACCGCCGGCAGAACGCGCCCGGCCAGTTTGGTTTCTATGTGCTGGCGCTGTCCTGGTCGCCGTCTTTTTGCGAGGCCGCCCATGAACGCGCGCCCGGACGGACGGTCGACCAGCAATGCGCCGGCCGGCCGTTTTCCTTCGTGGTGCATGGTCTATGGTCGCAATACGAGCAGGGCTTCCCGTCCTACTGCTAGGTGCCGGCGCCGCGGCTTGACCACGCCGTCGTCGGCAGCGTGCTCGACGTGATGCCGAGCCCGGGGCTGATCTTTCATGAATGGGATCGCCACGGCACCTGCTCGGGGCTTTCGCCGCACGCTTATTTCGAAGCGGTGCACAAGGCGCGCGCGGCGGTGAAAATCCCCGCGGAATATATCGAGTTGGACAAGCCGATCGCGGTCAAACCCGGCGATGTTGCAGAGGCCTTCGTGAAGGCCAATCCGGGATTGTCGCGCGCCGAAATGGCGGTCGCCTGCGACAGCAAGCGGTTGAGCGAAGTGTGCCTGAGCAAAGATTTTTCCTTCTGCGATTGCCCCGAGGTGGCGCGCCGCGCCTGCAATCGCGACAGCGTCGCTTTGCCCGCCATGCGCGGCGGATGAACGACGTCTAAACACGCACGCCTAAAGACGGGCCTTGTGTCGCCGATCGCGTTAAGCCGTCACTAACGATGGCCCCAGGCGTTTCGGGGATAACCCCGAAACGTCGATGATTGGCGCAAGATTCTCGTAAGGGAAATCCGCAATCTTCCGCATGCGATCAAGCGTGGGGAGCGCTGCGATGAATCGTGTCTGGGACTATATCAGTTTTGCGGTCTGGTTCGCGGGTCTCGGCTATATCGCGATGTGGCTGTTTGGCTCGCCCGGCCATCTGGTGCTGCCACCCGGGCTGCACGCGATTGGCGTGGCGGCGGTAATGCTCGTGCCGGTGCGCCTTTTGTTGCGCGCGACCGGGGCTCGCCGGCACGGCGCACCAACGGCGGCTCAGCCGCGGATGCTTGCCGCCGTTCTGCGGCCGTGGCGAAAACCGCCGTGCCGTCGTCCAGTCAAGCCGCGCAGCCATTTCGGCTTGCGCGGCATGCCGGATTGAAACACAAGCTTGCGAGGCGCGTGGCTCGTGAGCCGCGGCCAGCGGAGCTTGTGAACGCTTGTGAATTATCGCCACGCGTTTCATGCCGGCAGTTTCGCCGATGTTTTCAAGCACGCAGTGCTGTGCCGCATCTTGCACTATCTGCGCGGCAAGCCGGCCGCGTTCCGCGTCATCGACACTCACGCCGGCGCAGGTCTGTACGACCTCGCCGGCCCGGAAGCGAGCCGCGGCGGCGAATGGCGCGACGGCATCAGACGGCTGATGGCCGAGCCTCCTTCGGCCGCGCTGCAGGCGCTGCTCGCGCCTTATCTTGAGGTGGTCGGCGCGCTCAACGGGCCAGGCCAGCTCAAGGTCTATCCCGGCTCGCCGGCACTGGCGCGCGCCTGGTTGCGTCCGCAGGACCGCCTGATCGTCTGCGAGCTTGAGCCAAAGGCCGCGACTGCCCTGGCCGGCCATCTGCGCGGCGACAACCGCATCAAGACGATTGAGATCGACGGCTGGACCGCGCTGTCGGCTTACGTTCCGCCGCCGGAGCGCCGCGGCCTCGTGCTGGTCGATCCGCCGTTCGAGGATGACGGTGATTTCCATCGCCTGTCGCACGGTCTGGCCGAGGCCCACCGCAAATGGGCCACCGGAATCTATGCGCTGTGGTATCCGATCAAGGATCGTGGCGAGCCCGACGCATTGGCCAAGCGCTTGCGCCGGTCCGGCATCGCCAAAATCCTGCGTGCCGAACTCAACGTCGCGCCGCTGAGCGACCCGACCCGCCTCAATGGTTGCGGCCTGATCCTGGTCAACCCGCCCTGGACCCTGGAAAGCGAGCTCTCGATCCTGCTGCCGGCGCTGGCCGGTGCCCTGGGGCGCGACGGCAAAGGCGGATTCAGGCTCGATTGGCTTGCCGGCGAGGGCTAGCCGCCCGCCGGTTGCCACGGTGGCCCTTTCCACCGGGCCGCACTTGGTGTGTAGTTCCGTCATTGGCAGTGACGTTCCGCCTCCGGTTGGGGGGCCGGCGGAGTGACTGAGGCCGGTTGAGGCCGACGCTTTCCCCGTGTGTGAATGTCCGGCCGAGCCGCCGAGCGTGGGGCTCGCGTGGCGGAGCAGTGTGGGGAGAGGAGTTTTCCCTATGGCGCAGACTGGGGTTGTGAAGTTCTTCAACGGCGAGCGGGGCTACGGCTTTGTGAAGCCGGATGATGGCGGGCGCGATGTGTTCGTGCACATCACGGCTGTGGAACAGGCCGGGCTTAAAGGTCTGAACGAAGGCCAGAAGATCAGCTTCGATGTCGAACCGGACAAGAAGGGCAAAGGCCCGAAGGCCGTGAACCTGGTCGTCACTGGCTGAGTGCGTAACGCGTGGCGCCGGCATTGCCGCGCGCCTGATTGCAATCTAACTTCACCAGTAGCGGAGTCCCCGCGCCTGTCGCGGGGAAATTTTTTCATGATGATCCTGCGTTCCTCGCCAGCCTCCCCGTTTGGCCGCAAAGTGCGCATCGCGGCCAGCTTGCTTGGTCTCGCCGACAAGATCGACGTGCGCGAAACCGATCTCAATGATCCGGCCGACAGCATCCGCAAGCAGAATCCGATCGGCAAAATTCCGGCGCTGATCGCCGATGACGGCGAAACCTATTACGACTCGCGCGTGATCCTGGAGTATCTCGACCATCTCGCCGGCGGCGGCCGCATCGTTCCGCGCGAGCCGAAGGCGCGTTTCGCGGCGCTGCGCATGCAAGCGCTGTGCGACGGCATTCTCGATGCCAGCCTGTTGCTGGTTTACGAAAGCCGCTACCGCCCGGCCGAGATGAAAGTGCAGACCTGGGTCGATCGCCAGGCCGACAAAGTCGCGCGCGGCCTGGCGGCCCTGGAAGTAGCGCCCCCGGCGCTCACGCCGGTCCCCGACGTCGGCCAGATCGCGCTCGCCTGCGTGCTCGGCTATCGCGACCTGCGTTTTGGTGGCACCTGGCGGAACGATCATCCGAAGCTGGTCGCATGGCTCGACAAATTCGCCGCCCAAGTGCCGGCCTTTGCCGCGACCAAGGTGGCGGCCTAAACCGGCTTGGGCCGGCAAAGAAAAACCCCGGAGCAAGCTCCGGGGTTTTGCATTTTGACGCCCGTGACGTGGCGATTAGAAGCGGTAGTTGATGCCGCCGCGCACGATATTGGTCTTCAAGCCGGCATCGGCGCCGAGCACGGTGGCGCCGTGGCCGAGATCCGCATAGAGGTACTCGATCTTGGCGGTCCACGGTCCGGCGATCGCGGCTTCGACGCCGCCGCCCAGCGTCCAGCCGACTTTGGTTTCCGTTGCGGTCCCGACACCGGCAATGTTGTTCTTGATGTCGCCAAACGCCGCGCCGCCGCTGACGAAGGGCAGGAAGCGATCGAAGGCATAACCGACACGGCCGCGCGCGGTGCTCAGCCAATCGTTGCGGGTTTCGCAGGTCGTGGCAGCGCATGGGCCGCTGCCGCGCACGTTGCTCCAGTCGATGTCGCCTTCAAGGCCAAACACCGCGTGGCCCATTTGCCAGTTGTAGCCGATCGTGCCGCCAACTAGGCCACCGTTGGTGTTGAATGAACCCGACGGGGCGGCAGTGGAAACAGTCGAGGTGCCCCAACCGTAGCCGCCGTTGATACCGACATAGAAGCCGGTCCAGTTATACGGCGCCTCGTACATCGGCGCCTTTGCCGGCATCGCCTGACGGCGCGCGATGTCCGCGGCGTTCGCCGAGCTCATCATTGTCATCACGGCAAGCGCACCGATGCTCGCCAATACCAAACGCTTCATCACGTAGCCTCCATCTGTGGCCCCCCACAGTCCATGGCGCATCAGTATTCGAAAATGAGATTGCGTCTAGTGCAGAAAAGCCACAGACCATAACCAAGTTGTTGAAGGTATTGTCGTAATTGCGCCGATGAAATGCCACGTTGTTGCCGCGATCTAGACTGTCGAGAGTTCCCTACATTGTGAAGGAATACTTACGACTTAGGTCGAATTGGAACTCTGGGTTTTCACAATGAAAAACCCCGGACCGCGAGGCCCGGGGTTTTTCCGCCACATCGGCCGCGATGGCCGCTCAGAAGTGATAGTTCACGCCGAAGCGCAGCATATTGGCGTGCAGGCCGTTGTCGGTGCCGGTGATCGAGAAGCCGCGGCTGGCGAGATCCATGTAGAGATACTCGACGCGGGCCGACCAGTTGGGATTGAAACCGTATTCGGCGCCGATGCCGCCGGCCCAGCCCACTTCGGTTCTGGTTTCATCAAGACCCGGAATCTGACCTTCCAGGCTGCCATAGGCGAGGCCGAGCGTGGCGTAGAGCAGCACGTTGTTGAACGCGGCGCCGGCGCGGCCGCGCAAGGTGCCAAACCACGGATTGGAGAACTTGAAGGGCGCGAAGGTGTCGTCGGAACCGGTAATCTGAAAGTCGGTCTCGACGCCGAACACGAACTGGCCGTTCTGCCAGTTGTAACCAACCTGGCCGCCGCCGGCGATGCCGCTCGGCGAAACGGCGGAATTGGTGACCGTGGCCCATTGGTAGCCGAGGTTGAGACCGGCATAGGCGCCGCCCCAGTTATAGAGGCCGGATTGCGCCGGCGCGTAATAGGGCGCCGGGCTGCGCGGCAGATCGGCCGCTGCGGCTGCGCTGACCAAACCGGCTGCAAATGCTGCCGCGATAAGCGTTTTTTTCATCACACCCTCCACTCACTTTTACGATTTGCCGGGCACTGAACCGCTGGCAAAGCTCGAGATTACGTGGAGGATTTATCGGGCATTTTACGTTAAGCGGTCATGAATCGGTAAGTAAACAGCAGTCGTTATCCCTAAGGAACTGTTAGAGCTGCGCTGTTCGCCCGCCAGATTTACCATGTTCGCTCAGCGAACATTTACTATACCGGCCAGTGTACTGGACGCTCTGAAATCAGAACATCGGTGGCAGCAGAATTTGCTCTGGCGTATCACTGGCTGACGGGTGAGGCGGGATGGCGAACGAGAAAACACAGCCGCGCGCGGCGCTGATCACCGGGGCAGGGCGCCGCATCGGCCGCGCCATCGCGCTGGCGCTGGCACACGACCGTTACGCGGTGGTGCTGCACGCCAACCATTCGCGCGCCGAGGCTGAAGGGCTCGCCGGCGAGATCGTGAGCGCGGGCGGGAAGGCGAGCGTGGTGCTCGCCGATCTCGCCGATGCGCAAGCCGTGCGCAAACTCGTGCCGGTGGCGGCGGCCTTCGCGCCGCTGACGCTGCTGGTCAACAATGCCAGCGAATTCGAGCAGGACGACATCGCCACGCTCGAGCGCGCGCGCTTCGAGCGCACGCTGGCCGTCAACCTGACGGCGCCGCTGTTTCTGGCGCAGGCCTTTGCCGCGCAGGCGCCGGCGGGCGCCGACGCCTCGATCGTCAATATCGCCGACCAGCGCGTGCTCAAGCCGACGCCGCGGTTCTTCTCCTACACCTTGAGCAAGAGCGCGCTCGCCACCGCGACCGTGACGCTGGCGCAGGCGCTGGCGCCGAAAATCCGCGTCAACGCCGTGGCGCCCGGCCCGACGCTGCCGAGCCCGCGCCAGACGCCCGCGCAATTCGCCGCGCAAGCCGCCTTGGTGCCGCTCAAGAGCGGCCCGACGCCGGAGGATATCGCGGCGGCTGTGGTCTATCTCGCCGGCGCGCGCAGCGTCACTGGCAGCGTGATCGCGGTCGACGGCGGCCAGCATCTGGCCTGGCGCACCGCCGACAGCGACGGCGCGGAGTAACGCGGCTCGCGGCCGTCTTGCGGACGGCCTGCGATAAAGCTGATGATGCGAACGGCCGTTGACCAATAAAAAGCTCATCGGGAGGAACGGAATGGGCCGCAAGATTGCCATCGTCGGAGCGGGCGCGGTTGGCGGTTATGCCGGCGCTCATATGGTGCAGGCCGGCGAGGATGTGACGTTCATCGATCCTTGGCCCGCGCATGTCGAGCACATGCGCCAGCACGGCCTGCGCGTGACGCACGCCATGAAGGAGCCGGAATTCACCGTGCCGGTGCGGGCGCTGCACGTCACCGACGCGCAGCAACTCGCCAAGGAGAAGCCGGTCGACATCGCCTTCGTCTGCATGAAGTCGTACGACACCGCCTGGGCGACGATGCTGATCCGACAATATCTGGCGCCCGACGGCTACGTGGTCTCGCTGCAGAATTGCATGAATGAAGAAACGGTCGCCGGCGTGGTCGGCTGGGGCAAGACGCTCGGCTGCATCGCGAGCAGCATTACGGTCAATCTGCCGGAGCCCGGCCACGTTCACCGCGGCGCCGCCAAGCACGGCGCGGCGCATACCGTGTTTCGCGCCGGCGAAATACACGGCCGCATCACGCAACGCGCGGAAGAGGTGTGCCGTCTGGTCGCCCATGCCGACAGCGCCAAGGTGACCAGCAATCTTTGGGGCGAGCGCTGGTCGAAGCTGATCGCCAACGCGATGCAGAACGGGCTCTCGGCCTGCACCGGCCTCGGCGGCGGCGACATGCTGAAGAACGATCCGATCCGGCGTTTCGCGACGCGTCTCGGCAGCGAAGCGGTTCGCGTCGGACAAGCGTACGGCTATCAACTGGAGGAAATCCTGCACCTGCCGCCCGAAACGATCGCGCGCGCCGGCGAAGGCGACGAGGAAGCCGCGCGCGTGTGCGACGAACAGCGCTTCAAGGACGCAAGCCGCACGGCAGCTGGGCAGCGCCCCTCGATGGGTCAGGACATGCAGAAGGGCCGGCGTACCGAGATCGAATTCCTCAACGGCCTGATTGCGCGCGAGGGTGAAAAGGTCGGGCTCGCCTGCCGCGCCAACGTGGCGTTGACCGATATCGTCAAGCGCGTCGAGCGCGGCGAGCTGAAGCCCGATCCTCGCCACATTACAGAGCTTCGGCTAAATTGAGCCGAGGCAATATCCTCGGGAAATCCAGCCCGCCGCTATCTTGCGGACGGCCCACGAAAAGTTCGAAGATACAGAAACCCGCCACCGAATAAAAATGATAGGCGGCAGTTGGGGAGGAACCATGAATTTCGCACGCACGCTCGCGGCCGCGCTTCTCGCCGCATCTGTTTTGGCCACCGGGGCCGCTTCGGCGCAGACTTATCCCGACCGCAGCATCACGATGCTGGTGCCCTATCCGCCGGGCGGCGCGACCGACACGATCGCTCGCATTCTACAAGACCCGATGCAGAAGGCGCTCGGTCAAACGATCATTATCGAAAACGTCGGCGGCGCCGGCGGCATGCTCGCGGCCTCACGCACGGCCCGGGCCAATCCGGACGGCTACACAATTCTGATCCATCAGGTGGCGCTTGCGGCCGGGGTGTCGCTCTATAAAAATATGAATTTCGATGCGGCCAAGGATTTCGCCACCATCGGACTGATCAACACCGCCGCCTCGACGCTTGCGGCTCCGGCATCGCTGCCGCCCAACAACTTCAAGGAACTGCTGGCTTGGGGCAAAACGTCCGGCCATGTGGTCAGGATCGGACACGCCGGCGTCGGCTCCTACAGCCATTTGGCCGGCGTGCTGGTCGCGCAAGAACTCGCTTTCAAGGCGACGCAAGTGCCCTACCGCGGCGCAGGTCCGGCGCTGGTCGACTTAATGTCGGGTCAGGTGGACCTGTCGTCGCAGTCGGCCATCACGGCCGGGCCATTGATCAAATCCGGAAAGCTCAAGGCCTTCGCCGTCATCGGCCGCAAGCGCTTTGGCGGCATGCCGGACCTGCCGACCATGGGCGAGCTGGGCTACAAGAAGCTCAACATCGATTTCTGGCACATGATGCTTGCGCCCGCCGGCACGCCGCGCCCGATCATCGAAAAGCTCAACAGTGCGTTGCGCGCGGCGCTCGACGATCCCAAGGTCAAAAAGACCTTCAGCGACGGCGGCATGGATGAGTTCGATCCGGCCGAGGAAACGCCGGAAGCGGCGGATACCTTGCTCAAGAGTGAAATCAAGCTGTGGGCCGACGTCATCAACGCCAATAAGATCACCGCAGAGTAGCGGCGTTTCGACGGAGAAATCGGCGCCGGCGGTTCACGCCGCCGGCGCTACTTTTTCGTTCGTCCCCGACTCCGGGACCAGCGCGGCCGCCTTCAGGCCTTCCTGAATCTTGGGCACCGTGACCTTTACGTCCGTGATCGGCAGGCCATGAGTCGGCGCGATGGTCTTGACGTCTAGTCGCGCGATAAGTTGGTCGAGCCGGTCGCAATAGACATTCATGTCCGCGAACTTGGTCCAGAACAGCGCCAGGTCCGCGAAGGTCGACGACACGTCCGGCAGGTCGAGCGAAACCGCTTCTTCGGCGACCAGGCCGCAGTGGCCGTCCTCGTGATAGTGGCTGTAGGCAAAGCCGTCGCCGGGGAACAGCACGCGCTCGCGGGTGTCGAAGCCCCACCAGGTGGTGCGCAGATCGCGGATCACCGGCTCGACCGCCATCAGCGACCTGCCGCCGAGGTCGATCTCGTCGCCTTCCTTCATCCACTTCATGCGGTGTTCGTATTGCGGGAACGCCAGGTGATAGTCGCTGACGTCGCCGCACAAAATGGCATCGGGATGGGTCTTGAGGACGCGGCCCAGGCCGCCGCAATGCGGCGTCTCCTGATGCGTGACGAAAAGATATTTCAGCGGCGCCACGCCGCCGGCAAACAACTCATTCAAGTGCTGCTCGATGACCGGGAAGTCCTTCGGATGGCCGGTCTCGACCAGGCACGACGCGGTCTCGCCGGCGATCAGGAAGGCGGCGTTGTAGCCGTGATAGATCTTGCCTTTGTGGCGCTGCACCAGGCAGTCGCCGATCCAGAACACACCGGGCGCGATCTCGCGGGGCATTTTGTGGGGCATGGCTCAGCGCTCTTCGTCGCGCGTGACATAGCGCGACACCGCCACGCTCTTGTCGCAACTTTTAAGAAACTCATCCAGCATCCGGTAGTGCCGCGCCACGACCTTGCGGCCGCGCAAGATGCAGCCGTAGCCCGGCGCGATGGTCTCGATGTCGTATTTGTCGAACACCTCGCCGATGTCGCGCCGGATCGAGTCGGTCGGCGCGCCCTCCAGCCACCAATAGCGCGTGTTCAGCATGAAGGAACGGACGTCGCGCAGCGACGTGGCGTCGTCCTCGGTCTCGGCCACGATCCAGGGCCCGGTCTCGCTGTCGCGCCAGACATGGGTGAACATGTCGGACGAAAACAATATGCGGGTTGCGCGGTCATACAGCCAGCGCGTGGCGATCAGGCGGAGCGGCGCCTGCATGACGTCAATCGCGCGGCTGGCTTTGCCGAGCTGGATTGTGTCGGCCCGCGTCACGGCGGTGACCTTCATCGAGTCCAGGATGCTCCGGCCGTTGGGATTGGTGCCGAAATCGAACCACTGCGCCGCGTCGGGATTGCTGGTGTAGCATTGGTCGATGTTGAAATGCCCGGCGAAGCTCTCGACATTGTTGATCGACATGAATTCGTTGAGCCGCAGCGGAAACATCGACAGCGGCAGGCCGGGCGCGATCAGGGTTTCGATCTGCGCACGGATTGCCGACTCGTCCTTGCCGAAGCCGGTGTCGATCAACATCGCGGTGTCGGGCTGCGTCAGCAGGTAGCTGTTCGCCACCGAAAAGCCCCGCGCGCTCGCCGGATAGGAACTGACGCGGCCGTCGAGCGCGAAGGGATTTTGCAGCGCATAGAGCCTGTCGTCCGCCAGCGACGCGATGCCGCCGGTAAAGCCTTGTCGCCGGCGAGTTTCCTGGGGCGCGTATTGGGTCGATAGGGCCATGATGGCCGGACTCTATCGGGCGCCCCCGGCGAAGGGAACCGGTCCCATACTCCGCCGCGCCGCTTTGCCGAACGGCCGCTTTTGCAGGTAGAGCGGACCTTGGCTATTCATTGGCCGCCAATATCTATTTACGAGTAGACACTCGAACGTCCATGAACAGCACGCCCAAAGACATCGATCCGGCCAGCGAGCTTCGTGAGGACGAAGAAGAATCCTCGCTGCCGGAGCTCGATTTGAGCGACGCGCCGGCCGGCACGCTGGCCGCCGGCCGCGCCGCGATTCTGCGCGCCGTCAAGCATGCGCCGTCGAAGCCCGGCGTCTACCGCATGGTCGATGCCAAGGGCGAGGTGCTCTATGTCGGCAAGGCGAAGAACATCAAGAAGCGGGTGACGTCCTATACCCGCCCGGTCGGGCACGACAGCCGCATCGTCCGCATGATTTCCGGCACGGTGACGATGGAGTTCGTCACCACCAAAACCGAGACCGAAGCGCTGCTGCTGGAAGCCAATCTGATCAAGCGGCTGCGGCCGCGCTTCAACGTGCTGCTGCGCGACGACAAGTCGTTTCCCTTCATTCTGATCACGTCCGACCAATGGGCGCCGCAGATTCTCAAGCATCGCGGCGCGCACACGCGCGCGGGCAAATATTACGGGCCGTTCGCCAATGCCGGCGCGGTCAACCGCACCATCAATGCCTTGCAGCGCGCGTTTTTGCTGCGCTCGTGCTCGGATTCGTTTTTCGAGGCGCGCACGCGGCCGTGTTTGCTGTTTCAGATCAAGCGCTGCTCGGCGCCCTGCACGCAGGAAATCGATTTTTTCGGCTATGGCGAGCTGGTGCGCGAGGCCAATGAATTTCTCTCCGGCCGCAGCCGGCTGGTGCAGAAGGAATTGGCCACGGAAATGGACACGGCCTCGACCGCGCTCGATTTCGAACGCGCCGCGATCTATCGCGACCGGCTGGCGGCGCTGTCCGCGATCACCTCGCATCAGGGCATCAATCCGCGCACGTTGGAGGAAGCCGACGTGTTCGCCGTGCATCAGGCCGGCGGCTACACCTGCGTCGAGGTGTTCTTTTTCCGCACCGGACAGAACTGGGGCAATCGCGCCTATTTCCCGAAGGCCGACCGCGCGCTCGGCGCCGGCGAGGTGTTGAGCGCCTTCCTGGCGCAGTTCTACGACGACAAGCCCCCGCCGCGGCTGGTGCTGGTGTCGCACGAATTCGAGGAGCGCGCGCTGCTGGCCGCGGCGCTCACAGCCAAAAGCCGCCGCAAGGTCGAGGTCGGTTTGCCGATTCGCGGCGAGCGCAAGGAACTGGTGCAACACGCGCTCGCCAATGCGCGCGAGGCGCTGGCGCGCAAGCTCGCCGAGACGTCGTCGCAACAGAAACTGCTCAAGGCGCTGACCGAAACTTTCGCGCTGCCGCGCGAGCCGCGCCGCATCGAGGTCTACGACAACAGCCATATCGCCGGCAGCAACCCGGTGGGCGCCATGGTGGTCGCCGGGCCGGAGGGGTTCCGCAAGAACCAGTACCGCAAGTTCAACATCCGCTCGCAGGACCTCAAGCCCGGCGACGACTACGGCATGTTACGCGAGGTACTGGAGCGGCGCTTCAAACGGCTGCTGGCGGAGGCGCCGCGCATCAGCCTCGACGAGGCGCCGGCGGCCGAGCAAACCCGTGTGGCCGATATCGACGACGAGCAACCCTGGCCCGATCTGGTGCTGATCGACGGCGGGCAGGGTCAGCTCAATGCCGCGGCCGAGACGCTGGCCGCGATGGGCGTGACCGGCGTACCGATGGTCGCGATCGCCAAAGGTCCCGACCGCGACGCCGGGCGTGAGACCTTTTTCATGGCGGGCCGCAGCCCGTTCAAGCTGCCGCCGCGCGATCCGCTGCTGTATTTCATCGAACGGTTGCGCGACGAGGCGCACCGTTTCGCCATCGGCTCGCACCGTACACGGCGCAAAAAGGACATCCGCGAGGCCGGTTTGCAGGAGATTCCGGGCATCGGGCCGACCCGCAAGCGCGCGTTGTTGCGGCATTTCGGCACTGTGAAAGCGATCGAGCGCGCATCTTTGCCGGACCTGTCGCAGGTCCCGGGAATTAATGCGGAGACGGCGCGAAAGATATATGAGTTCTTCCACGAGCAGGCGGCGCAATAGCAGGGAAGCAGCAATGATTATCGGGCGGCAAGAAGACGTCACCCCGGCGGTGTTGGAGGCTTACAGCAAGATCGACGATCCGCGCTTGCGTGAGATCATCGCCTCGCTCGTCAAGCATCTGCACGGCTTTGCCCGCGACGTTCATCTGACCGAAGAAGAATTCGAAAAAGCGGTGCACTATGTCGCCAGGCTCGGCCAGATGACCGACGACAAGCACAACGAGGCGGTGCTGATGTCCGGCTCGCTCGGCTTTTCGGCGCTGATCTGCCTGCTCAACAACGGCAACAACGGTCAAACGGAGACCACGGCCAATCTGCTCGGGCCGTTCTGGCGGCTGAATTCGCCGCGCACGGAAAACGGCGGCTCGATCATTCGCTCAGCCACGCCCGGTCCGGCCTTGATTGTGAATTGCTGGGCGAAGGACACCAAAGGCAATCCGATCGCCGGCGCCGAGGTCGATGTCTGGCATTCATCGCCGGAGGGTTTCTACGAGCAGCAGGACCCGAACCAGGCGGAAATGAATTTGCGCGGCAAGTTCACCACCGACGCCAAGGGCCACTTCGGATTTACCAGCGTGAAGCCCGCGGGCTATCCGATCCCGATCGAAGGTCCCGTCGGCGATCTGCTGCGCGTCGCGCACCGGCACAATTTCCGCCCGGCGCATCTGCATTTCCTGATCCTCAAGGAAGGCTTCAAGACGCTGATCTCGCAAATCTACACGCCGGACGATCCCAAGCTCGAAACCGACGCGCAATTCGGCGTCACCCGCGCGCTGATCGGCGACTTCGTCCGGCACGACGGGCCGGCGCCCGTGACCGGCGTGAAGGGCGAGTGGTATTCGCTCGACCAGACCTTCGTGATGGAGCCGGGAAAAAGCCGGCTGCCGAAACCGCCGATCCAGTAAACGACGTGTAATGAGCGGGGATACGCCGGGCGCGGGCGTTGACCTTGCCGCCCCGGGGGTGTTCCTTTCACGCATGAATCCCGCGAGTTCCAGAAAGTTGCCGGCGCTCCCGATCGCGCTGCCGAATATCTTGACCTATGCGCGCATCGCCGCCGTGCCGGTGGTGGTCGGGCTGCTCTATTGGCAGAGCATCGGGGACGGCGGGTTGTGGCTGCGCTGGGTCGCGCTGGCGATCTTCATTGCCGCCGGCCTCACCGACATTCTCGACGGTTATCTGGCCCGCATGTGGGGCCAGCAGTCGTCGCTCGGCCGCATGCTCGATCCGATCGCCGACAAGTTGCTGGTCGCCTCATGCCTGCTGATGCTGGCGGCGGACGAGACCATTCGCGGCTGGACGCTGCTCGCCGCGGTGATCATCTTGTGTCGCGAGATTCTGGTGTCGGGCTTGCGCGAATTTCTCGCCGACCTGCGGGTCGGCGTGCCGGTGACGCGGCTCGCCAAATGGAAGACCTTCGGGCAACTGGTCGCCATTGGATTTTTGATCGCGGGCGAAGCCGGCGAGAAAGTGTTGCCGCAAACAATTCAGATCGGCATCGGCCTGTTGTGGCTGTCGGCGCTGGTGACGCTCTACACCGGCTGGGACTATCTGCGCGCCGGCCTGCGCTATATGATGGACGAATGAAGCTGCGATATTTCGCCTGGGTGCGCGAGCGCGTCGGCAAGCCCGACGAAGACATCGAAATTCCTGCCGGCGTGGTGACGGTGGGCGAATTGATGACGTGGCTGGCTTCGCGCGGCGAGGAATATGCGCATGCCTTCGAAAACCCCAAGGTGATCCGCGCCGCCATCGACCGCGCCCATGTGAAGCCGCAAGCGCCGGTCAAAGGGGCCGGCGAAATCGCCTTTTTCCCGCCGATGACGGGGGGTTAGCCTCGCGCGCGCAGGCGGGCTAGATTAGGGGCATGACCGGGCCCACCACCGTGCGCATCCAGCGCGAGCCGTTCGACGCCGCCGCGGAAGCCAACAAGCTGACGCGCGGCCGCAGCGACGTCGGCGCGCTGGTCACCTTCACCGGCATTTGCCGCGGCGACGAGGCCGGCGAACCGATCGCCGCGCTGACGCTCGAGCATTATCCCGGCATGGCGGAGGCCGAGATCGAACGCCACGTCGAAGAGGCGAAAGCGCGCTGGCCGCTGATGGGCGTCACCGTCATTCATCGTCATGGCCGCATCCAGCCCGGCGAGGACATCGTTCTGGTAATGACGGCTTCGTCGCATCGCGAGGCGGCGTTCGCGGCGGCGGAATTTCTGATGGATTTTCTGAAAACCAGCGCGCCGTTCTGGAAGCAGGTCGAAAAAGCGGGCGAAAAAACCTGGGTGGAAGCCAAGACGGCCGATGACGCCGCGGTCGGGCGCTGGAAAACCGGCGGGCGGCAGGCGGCCGAGTAGGCGTTTTGAGGGGCTGAGATGGTTCGGTTCGTCCTAGCGGCGGCAATGCTTGCGTTCGCGCTCAAGCCGGCGGCAGCCGCCGATATTATCTATTTTGATCTGCCGCGCGGCGCGCATCCGCACGACGTGGCGCCGGCGCCCGACGGCATGGTGTTCTACACTGCGCAAGCGGAAGGCGCACTTGGCATTCTCGATCCCAAAACCGGCAAGGTGACGCAAGTCCCGCTCGGCAAAGACGCAGCGCCCCATGGCGTGATCGTCGGGCCCGATCGCGCCGCCTGGATCACCGAAGGCGGGCAAAACGCCATTGCGCGGGTCGATCCGGCGAGCAAGGCGGTGAAGTTGTTTCCGCTACCGAAGAATTTCTCCGACGCCAATCTCAACACCGCGACCTTCGACCGCAAGGGCATTCTCTGGTTCACCGGCCAGAACGGCGTCTACGGCCGCGTCGATCCGGCGAGCGGCAAGGTCGATGCCTGGAAGGCACCGAAGGGCGTTGGGCCCTACGGCATCACGACGACGCCGAACGGCGACGTCTGGTACGCCTCGCTCGCCGGCGATCACATCGTCAAGATCGACACCGTCAGCGGCGACGCGCTGATGGTGCCGCCGCCCAGACCGGGGGTCGGGCCGCGCCGCATCTGGTCGGATTCCAAGGGCCTGCTGTGGGTGAGCTTCTGGAATACCGGCGAGGTCGGCCGCTTCGATCCGGCCGCCAAGGCGTGGAAAGTGTGGAGCCTGCCGGACAGCAAGGATGGCTGCTACGCGGTATTCGTCGACGACAAGGACAAAGTTTGGCTGAGCGATTGGACCAACAACGCAATCGTGCGCTTCGATCCGGTAACCGAGAAGTTCGAGAGCTTCCCGAGCAACCGCAAGCGCGCCGACGTGCGGCAACTGCTGGGCCGCAAGGGCGAATTATGGGCCGCGGAATCCGGCACCGACCGGCTGGTGATGGTGCGGGATTGAACACGTAGAATGGGGCTTATGCCGTTCGATTCGGGGGTCAATCGCCGGGATATCCTGCGCCTGCTCGCGGGCAGCGCCGCCTTGGCGGTGACGCCCGGAGAGGCCAGCGAAGCGCGCATCGAGCGCCTGATTGCCGAAGCGCAGCGCTTTCCGACCATTTCACAGCGCATCGATTTCATTTCCGGGGCGCTGCGCGGCACGCGCTACCGCGGCTATACGCTGATCGGCGGGCCGCGTCAGCCCGAGCAATTGGTGCTGCGCGACGATGGCTTCGATTGCGTGACGTTTTGCGAGACGGTGCTGGCCGCGGCGATCGCACGCGATACGGCCGAGTTCGAGAATGTGCTGCGCGAAATCCGTTATCACAACGGCACCGTCAACTGGTTCGAGCGCAATCACTATTTCTTCGAGTGGAGCCGGCGCAACGTCGCGAACAAGACTTGCCGCCCGGTCGCCATGGACGGTGCCGTCACCATCGAAAAGACGGTCTATTGGCACCGCGAGCTGGGACGGCGGAAATTTGCGATGACCGTTATTCCGCGCGTCATTTTCATGGCCAACAAAGACAAGTTGGCAAGCGGCGATATCGTCGGTTTCGTGACGCAGCGGCCGAACCTGGATTATTTCCACGTCGGCTTCATCGCCTTCGGCAAAGACGGTGAATTGCTGGTGCGGCATGCCGCGCTGAGCCGCCATCGCGTGCTGGACGAGCGCATGGATCACTTCGTCGCGCAGAACGGCGTGCGCTACGTCACACTGCTGCGGCCGGAACAGCCGGCCGCCGCGGTCGCTGCGAAAAAAAGCTGAAACGCCTCAGGCCGCCGCGGCCTTGCCGGTCGGGTTCACTTCCGCGGTGTAGTCTTCCATCAGCGTCTTGGTGATGCCGCCCGGATTGAAATTCCAGTGCGCGATCTCCGACACCGCGGTGACTTCCGCCGCCGAGCCGGTGATGAAGCATTCGGAGAAGCCGGTCAGCTCGTCGGGCAGAATGCGGCGCTCGATCACTTCGAGACCGCGCTTGCGCGCCAGGCCGATGACGGTTTGCCGGGTGATGCCGTCGAGGAAGCAGTCGGCGAGCGGGGTGTGGATCTTACCGTCCTTGACGAAAAAGATATTGGCGCCGGTGCATTCGGCGACGCGGCCTTCCCAATCCAGCATCATTGCGTCGGCATAGCCTTTGCGCTCGGCCGCGTGCTTGGAAATGGTGCAGATCATGTAAAGGCCGGCGGCCTTGGCGCGGCACGGCGCGGTCTTCGGATCGGGCCGGCGATAGTCGGCGAGGTCAAGCCGGATGCCCTTGAGCCGCTGCTCGGGATCGAAATAGCTCGGCCATTCCCAACTGGCGATCGCCAGATGGATTTTGTTGTTCTGCGCAGACACGCCCATCATTTCCGAACCGCGCCAGGCGATCGGGCGGACATAGGCTTCCTTCTTGCCGTTCTTGTCGACCACCAGCTTCTTGGCGACGTCGATCTCGGCGACCGAGTAGGGGATTTCGAAATCGAGGATTTTGGCCGAGCGCTTCAGCCGCTCGGAATGCTCGGTGCACTTGAAAATCTTGCCGCCATAGGCGCGCTCGCCTTCGAAAACTGCACTCGCATAGTGCAGGCCATGGCTGAGCACATGCAGGTTGGCGTCCTGCCAGGGCACCAGTTTGCCATCGTACCAGATGACCCCGTCGAGCCGGTCATAGGATTGCGCAGCCATCGTTCCTCTCCTTACAGCTCGGGCCTGGCGGCCTCTTTTGCCGCTGTATTCCAACACTTTGCGTCAGCGGGCAACAACCGGTATGGATGGGACCGGAACGGTCCTATCGCCGCTTGGCCGGGAAAAAGGTCCGTTTCGGCACGATCCTTTCGTCCCTGGCACTGTTTTTGTAACATAAAACCAAAATATGTCAACATGGCTGACATAAATGTGAACGCCAAGATGGCCGCCCCGGCCTCCGGCCTGGCCGAGCGCGCCAGCGGCGCGGCGCCCGCGGCCGATCCCATTTGGGACATCATCGAGCTGTTGTTCTTCGCCTATCGCGATTTCGTCGGCGACCCGGACGAGGTGCTGAGCAAGCTGGCCTTCGGCCGCGCCCATCACCGGGTGCTGCATTTCGTCAACCGCAATCCCGGCATGAAAGTCGCCGACCTGCTGGAGATACTCAACATCACCAAGCAGTCGCTCGGCCGCGTGCTCAAGCAACTGGTCGATCAGGGTTACGTACTGCAGAAGGAAGGCGCGCAGGATCGGCGTCAGCGTCTGTTGTATGTGACGCCGAAGGGCGAGGCGCTGGCGCTCAAGCTGGCCGGCTTGCAAACGCAACGCATCAATCGCGCCTTCGCCGAGCTTGGCCCCAACGCGCATGAGGCGGCGCGGCGCTTTCTGACCGCCATGATCGACGGCAACGACCGCGACGGTGTGCTGCGCCTGATTGCGCGCGGCGGCAAGCCGCGGAGTTGAAGTGGCAAGCGAGGAGCCGATGACGCTGCCCGCCACGTTGTCCGACGATGCGCCGCATTTGCTGGTGGTCGACGATGACCGCCGCATTCGCGACCTGTTGTCGCGCTTTCTGGCCGGCGAGGGCTATCGCGTGACCACGGCGGAGACCGCGGCGGATGCGCGCGCCAAGCTCAACGGCCTGAGTTTCGATCTGCTCATTCTCGACGTCATGATGCCGGGCGAAAACGGTTTCGACTTCGCCAAATCGCTGCGCGGCACCTCGACCGTGCCGATTTTGATGCTGACGGCGCGCGACGCCGCCGAAAGCCGCATCAAGGGCCTTGAGATGGGCGCCGACGATTATCTGTCCAAGCCGTTCGAGCCGCGCGAGCTTTCGTTGCGCATCGCCAACATCCTCAAGCGTGCGCAGCCCGTGGTGTCTCCGCCGGTCGAGTCGGTACGCTTCGGGCCGTTCGTTTATCACCTGGCGCGCGGCGAGTTGCGCCACGGCGACGACGTGATCCGGCTGACCGACCGCGAAAAGGAGATGCTTCGGATTCTTTCGGCCACGCCGGGCGAGACGGTGTCGCGGATGGCGCTTGCCGGCAACGGCGGCTCGATCAGCGAGCGCGCCGTGGACGTGCAGGTCAACCGCCTGCGCCGCAAGATCGAACGCAATCCCGCCAACCCGATGTTCGTGCAGACAGTGCGCGGCATCGGCTACCGGCTGGTGACCGCATGAGCAGTCTCGACCTCGGCCAGGGCGTGCGCACCGCCATCATCCGGCTGCGCGAATTCTGGGAATGGTACGACGCCATCCCGCCGATCCGAAAAATTCACGCCGCGCTCGGCCAGATTCGCGACAGCTGGCGGCACATCAGCCGTTGGCTCAACAGCGTGCTGCCGAAGGGCCTGTACGCGCGCGCGTTGCTGATCATCATCATGCCGATGGTGATCCTGCAATCGGTGATCGCCTTCGTGTTCATGGAGCGGCACTGGAACGTCGTCACCCAGCGCCTGTCGGCGGGCGTGGTGCAGGATATCGCCGCGTTGATCGACGTTTATGGCGGCTATCCGCAGGACGCCGACCGGGCGCAAATCCGCCGCATCGCGCAGGACCGGCTCGGCCTGGTGGTCGATTTCCTGCCGATCGGCGACATGCCGCCGCCGGGGCCCAAGCCGTTCTTCTCGCTGCTGGATCAGTCGCTGTCGGAGGAACTCCGCAAGCAAATCACGCGGCCCTATTGGATCGACACGGTCGGAAAATCGGCGCTGGTCGAAATCCGCGTCCAGCTCGACAATACCGTGATGCGGGTATTCGCGCGGCGCAGCGCCGCCTACGCCTCGAATTCGGAAATCTTCCTGCTCTGGATGGTCGGCACCTCGGTGGTGCTGATCGGCGTCGCCATCATCTTCCTGCGCAACCAGATTAAGCCGATCTTGAAGCTGGCGGACGCCGCCGAAAGTTTCGGCAAAGGCCGCGAAGTGCCGAATTACCGTCCGCGCGGCGCGCGCGAGGTGCGGCGCGCGGCGCAGGCCTTTATCGAGATGAAGACGCGCGTCGAACGCGCCATCGAGCAACGCACCACGATGCTGGCCGGCGTGTCGCATGATCTGCGCACGCTGTTGACGCGCTTCAAGCTCGAGCTTGCGCTGATCAAGAAGAAAACGCCGGAAATCGAGGCGATGAAGAAAGACGTCGACGAGATGGCGCGCATGCTGGAGGCTTACCTGGCCTTCGCGCGCGGCGATCTCGGCGAGGGTTCGGCGCCGACCGACATGGCGGCCTTTCTCGAGGAGCTCAAGGACGACGCCGAGCGTCACGGCCACAAGACCAGCGTGGTGTTCCACGGGCCGCCGGTGGTGACGGTGCGGCCGGCGGCGTTCAAGCGCTGCCTCGGCAATCTGGTGTCGAATGCAGCGCGCTACGCGCCCTCGATCGCGATCACCGGTCACCGAGATCACCGCTATCTGACGGTGACGGTGGACGACGACGGGCCGGGCATTCCGCCGGACATGCGCGAGGAGGTGTTCAAGCCGTTCTTGCGGTTGGACGACGCGCGCAACCAGGACGAGGGCGGCACCGGCCTGGGGCTGGCGATTGCGCGCGACATCGCGCGCTCGCATGGCGGCGATATTCTGCTGGGTGACAGCCCGCTCGGCGGATTGCGGGCGACGGTGCGGGTGCCGGTCTAGGCCGCCTCGGCGTCTTCCTCGTCACGGTGACGCCGCCGGCGCCGCCCGCGTAGGATGCAGGCCGGCAGCGCGCACAGATCGCCGACGAAACTATCCCAGCGCTCGGCGCTAGCCAAGCCGCGGCCGAGCGCGGCCATGGTGCGGTCGAGGCCCGGCTCGTCGTCATCGAACCAGATGCCGAGCACGCGCGCGAACATCAAGGCCGCGCCCTGCGCGCGCAAGGCGCCGCGCGGGCCGGATGCGCCGATGCTGGCGGCCTCCAGCATCCAGTGTTGCGAGCGAGCGCCCATGGCGTTGAGTGCCAGCGCCAGGCCCGGATTGCGCCGTGCCGAACGCATTAAAGAGCGCACCGCGTCCTTGTAGGGCGCCAACGCTTCCAGCCGGCGCATCAGCACGTCGAACAGTTTTTCACGGGGTGACTCGTTTTCCATGTCGGCATCGCCGCCGGACAGCACCACGCGGTCGATGTCCTTGATGTGGGCGCCGAGGATGGTGAGCGTCGAACCGAATTCGGCGCGCAATTGCGACAACTTGATCCCGGCGCGGCCGGCGACCTCGGCCAGGCCGATCTGCTCGAAGGATTGCTCGGCGAGCAGCGCCATCAGCGCGTCGATCGCCTTGTCGCGGTCGGTGGTGCCGCGGGGCGTGGCGGATTTTGCCGGCGTACGTTGATTTTTGGGCTTGCGGGCCATGGCGGCCTCCTGTGCGGTTGTCCTTAATCTAGGCCCGCAAAGGCGCCGGTTCTAGGGCAGGGAACTTGTCGCTAGCCGGCCAATTCGCGGCCACGCCGGGTCGCGGCGGCGATGGCGCGCGTCAAAAGCGCGTCGAAACCGCCGGGGCCCATCAGCACCTCGAGCGCGGCCGCCGTCGTCCCGCCGGGCGAAGTGACATTCTGCCGCAGAATGGCGGCGTCGAGGTCCGAGCCGTGCAGTAGTTCGCCGGAGCCGGACACCGTTTCACGCGCCAGCTTGGCCGACAGTTCGGGCGGAAGGCCGGCGGCGATGCCGGCCTTGGTCATGGTTTCGACCAGCAGAAACACGTAGGCCGGGCCGGAGCCGGACAGCGCCGTGACCGCGTCCATCTGCGTCTCGTCGTCCGTCCAGGCGACCTTGCCGATGGCGGCGAGCAAATCGGCGGCCTGCTTGCGTTGGCGCGTGGAGGTTTTGGCATTGGCGACCATGACGCTGATGCCGCGTCCGATCGCTGCCGGCAGGTTCGGCATGGCGCGCACGATCGCAGAACCCGGCGGCAGCGCTTTTTCCAGGAAGCCGATGGTGCGGCCGGCCATAATCGAGACCACCAGCGTGTTCTTGCCGACATAGGCGCCCAGCGGCGGCACCGCCTCGGGCGCGGTCTGCGGCTTGACCGCGATCACGATCGCCGCAGCCTCGACCGCTTTGCCTTTCGGATTGAGCTTGAGGCCGCGACGCGCCAGCGCCTTCACGGTTTTGCCCGGCTGCGGCTCGATCACCACGATGCGCTTGGGCGCCAGCCCGCGCGCGATCCAGCCGTCGAGCATGGCGCCGCCCATCTTGCCGGCGCCGGCGAGCAGCAGAGGGCCGGAAAATTTGCGCAGCGTCTTTTGCGAAGCGGTCACGCCTCGCCCGAAGTGTCGAACATGGCGGCGTCGAGCGCCTCGCGCGCGCCTTTGCCGGCCCAGACCACGAATTGAAAGGACGTGAAATAGCGCTCGCAGGTTTCGAGCGCGCTACCGAGCAGCGCCTCGCATTGCTTGCCGGAGGCTTCCGTGCCGCCCGCCAGCACCAGCGCATGGCGGAACATCAGAATGCCCTCGGTGACCCAGAGATCGAAATGTCCGACCCACAGCCGCTCGTTGATCATCCCGACCAGTGACTGCACTTCGGCGCGGCGGCGTTCCGGTACCTTGAGGTCGAAGGCGCAGGCCAGATGCAGCGCCTCGATGTCGCCCATCCAGGTGTAGGAAACCTGGTAGTCGGTCCACTTGCCGGTGACCAGGATGGTGATCTCGTCGTCGCTGGCGCGCTCGAACGACCAGTCGTTCACCGCCGCCAGACGTTCGACCACGTCGAGCGGGTTGAGTCTTGGTTCGTCCGCGTAATTGATCTGGGGCATTACGTCTCCGCTTTGCCGAATCGAAGGGGAAACGCACGCCACACGCGCACGGGACAGCCGACCGGATTTTGACGCTGGGACTACGGACGCCTTGACGGCGGAACCGAATCACTTTGCCAACTGACTATAACCTGCTCGATTCCGCCCGCTAGTGGCATCGTCGAGGCCAATGGGCCGTGATTTGCCTGTCATAGGCAACCGCGGAAAACGGAATCTCCACAGCCAATCGGGCTGCCCGATGAATCTTTCGGTGGAAAACTCGCGGGAGCGATTCAGCCGTCAGTCGAACAGACTTGAGACCGACTCCTCGGTCGCGGTGCGCCCGATGGCCTCGCCGATCAGCGTCGCGATCGGCAGCACGCGGATATTGCCGGCAGCCAGCAGTTCCTTGGTCGGCTGAATCGAGTCGGTGATCACCAGCTCCTTGAGCCGCGACTTGGCGATGCGCGCGACCGCGCCGCCCGACAGCACGCCGTGGCTGATATAGGCGTAAACCGCTTTTGCTTTCTGCTCGAGCAGAGCGTCGGCGGCGTTGATCAGGGTGCCGCCGCTATCGACGATGTCGTCGACCAGCAAACAGGTGTAGCCGGCGACGTCGCCGATCACGTTCATCACTTCGGATTCGCCGGCGCGCTCGCGCCGCTTGTCGATGATGGCGAGCGGCGCGTTGATGCGCTTGGCTAGGCCGCGCGCGCGCGTCACGCCGCCGACGTCGGGCGACACCACCATGACGTTGTCGAGCTGGAATTTTTCGCGCACGTCGCGCACCATCAGCGGCGAGGCGTATAGATTGTCGGTCGGGATGTCGAAGAAGCCCTGGATCTGTCCGGCATGCAGATCGAGCGTCATGACCCGGTCGGCGCCGGCGCGCGTGATCAGATTGGCGACCAGCTTGGCCGAGATCGGCGTGCGCGGTCCCGGTTTGCGGTCCTGCCGGGCATAGCCGAAATAGGGGATCACCGCGGTGATGCGGCGCGCCGAGGAGCGGCGCAGCGCATCCATGATGATCAGCAATTCCATCAAATGGTCGTTGGCCGGATAGGACGTGGACTGGACCACAAAGACGTCGGCGCCGCGCACGTTTTCCTGGATTTCGACGAACACTTCCATGTCGGCGAAACGCTTGACCACCGCCTTGGTCAACGGGGTCTTGAGATAGTCGGCAATGCCCTGCGCCAGCGTTGGATTTGAGTTGCCGGCGACGAGCTTGATCGCTCCGTTCTTGCCAGACATCCCGAAATCCTCATTTTACCCAGCATCTTGCTTGCGTATGATCTTTTCCGAAAACCGGTACCAACTTTTCGGGACCATGCACGCTGGCGGCGTGGTCATAACAAGGCGGGGAGGGCCTCGCAATACGAGTCCAATCCGTTGTCCGCAAGCTTATGGACAGGGTGAACGCGGCCTTCGCTTAGTAGCCGGAAGCCGCCAGCATCAACGTTTCCCGGGCCGATACGACCGTTGCCTCCAGCGGTGGCCGCTTGGGCGGCAGCGGGACAATGGCAGGCTCCGCGGCCTCGCCGAGCGCCGGATCGGCGTTCGGCTGGGACATGCGGTAGATGCCGGCCGCTTCCGGCGTGGCATGGGACAATCCGAACGCCACCTGCTGCGGCTCGGCATCGGGCGTGCCGGGCGCCGCCTCGGGCGAGGTCAGAAATGCGGCAAGCTGGTCCATGCTGTTGCGGGCGATCCGCTCCAGCATCGCGTCATCGGCCGCCGACCAGGCGTCGCGATGCGCGCCTTTGGCGGTCTCCTCGCCGGTGATGCGCAGCGCACGGTGATCGTCGCGGTCAAACACATCCCAGACCCACGAGATCGTGGTCTCGCGCTTTGCCATCTTGGCGGCGAGATAGCCGCGCACGCGATAGGCCGACGCGCTGTCGCGCGACATTACGGCAAGCTGACGCGACTGCGCCTCGGTGTTGAGGCTTTGCACGAGCTGGCGGAATTGACCGGGCGGCGGACCCTCGATCGATTCGAACGCGACGCTGGCGCCGCGCGGTTGTCCGGCCATGGCACTTGGATTGTCTTGCGGATTGCAGGCCGTCAGCGCCATCGCAGCGATGGCGGCCAACACCAGGCTCGGCCGAGACAGATGAAGCGGCGCGCGCATCGCGCGTCCGCCTGGACTCCACTGCATTGACACCCCTGCGGTCTTTTTTTCTTTAAGTCCCTCGGCCAGGACGAAACCTAGCGAAAGGCGCGCCTGCGTGTCCAGCCGAACGGCGCGTGAACGTGGAACCCGTCAATCGTCGAGAGCGATGGCGTTGATATGCCGGCCGTAATCGGGCTCATTTCGTTTGGTGGTGCGGCGAAAACTGAAAAATCGTTCGGGTTCGGCGTAATTGCACAGGCCGAGATCTTCGAAATTCACAATGCCGGCGCGTTGTATGCGATCGGCGATATAGCCGGCGAGATTGAACATGGCGTGACCGGCGCGCTCCGATGGCGAGAAGAATCGTTCATTGCCCCGATCGGCCGCCAAAAAACGTTCGACGAATTCGGGGCCCACTTCGTAATTCGGCTGCCGGATGGTCGGACCCAGCGCCGCCACGATCCGGCTGCGCTTGGCGCCGAGCTTTTCCATCGCGGCGATCGTCGCCTCGATCACGCCGGTGGAGGCGCCGCGCCAGCCGGCATGCGCCGCGCCGATCACGCGCGCCTGCGCGTCCGCTAACAGCAGCGGCCCGCAATCGGCGGTCGACACGCCAATTGCGAGCTGCGGTGTGCGGGTGACAATGGCGTCGGCGCGCGGGCGGCTTTGGTTGCTCCAGGGTTTGTCGGCGACCACCACGTCGGGTGAATGTATCTGGTAAGCGGTGAGAAGGTGGTCCGACGCAACGCCAAGCGCCGCCGCCATGCGCGCGCGGTTCTCGGCGACGTTGCCGGGCGCATCGTCCGAGCCGACGCCGCCGTTGAGGCTGGCATAGACGCCCTGCGACACGCCGCCGGCGCGGGTGAAAAAACCGTGACGGATACGCGTGAGTTTGCCGAGCGAGGCTGCTTGCAGCATGTCCTAGCTCTCAAATCCGGGCGGCACGCCGAACGCGGGATGGGCGAAGGCGGCGGCCTTGAACAGCGCGCCCATGCCGGTGCGGCCTTCGCCGATGAGGCGCGACAACGCTGCGTCGATGTCGCCAGTCGGCATATTCGGATTCTTGGTCTTGAGCGCGGTGGCGCGCTGCTCGATGCCGAGCCGACGCAGAAATTGCGACTGCTCGAGCGGCCCGAAGCCGTTGGCGCCCATCGCCTCGGCCGCCTCCGCCAGCGCCTGGAAATCGACATGCGCGGTGAGATCGAGGTTGCCGGGCGCGCTCAGCGGATCGGCATAGGCGTGCTGGCCGATCGCCTGCAAGGTGTCGCCGATCGCGCTTTCGACATGGCCGTAGTCGATCACCAGCGCGACGCCGCCGTCGCGCGCCAGGCGCCGGCCCAACTCCATCGCCACCCGGTCGTCGCGCCATTCAAAGATCGACTCCGCCGGCGCCTTGCGCGCCGAGGTTGGCAGCAGGCGGTCGAATTGCGGCAGCGGATCGGGCGCAAAAGTGAAGGCGAGATTACCGGCGGCATCGATTTCGATCTGACGTTCGTGCCAGCCGAAATCGGATTTTATCATTTGGTTGACCGGCAGCGCGTCGAAGAATTCATTGGCGACGAGGATGGCGGGGCCCTTCGGCACGTCGTTGAGCGAGGGGTGCCAGAACATCGGCGTGTGCAAATGCTCGAGTGTGCGCTCCTGCTGCTCCTCCAGCGCCGGACTGATCTCGACCAGATGCAACACGACGGCGTCGCGGAACGCCGGCATCACCTTGGCGGCGCGCAGCGCGTCCTTCATCAGGGTGCCGCGGCCGGGACCGAGCTCGATGATGCGCAGGTTTTCCGGCGATCCCATCTGTTTCCAGGCCGCCGCCATCCAAAGCCCGATCATCTCGCCGAACATCTGGCTCACTTCCGGCGCAGTGATGAAATCGCCGCGCAGCCCAAGCGGATCGCGCGTTGTGTAGTAGCCATGCTCGCAGTCGGTCAGGCACAGCGTCATGTATTCGGCCACCGGCATCGGACCGGCTGCCGCGATGCGCCGGCGAATCTCGGTTTCCAATGGCAGTACATCGGCCATTATTGCATCTGCAGTTTGGCGTGCTTCAGCGCGTACACGATGAAAGCGACACCGGCGAGGAACAGCGGGATCGACAGCAGTTGGCCCATGGTCGCGCCGCCCCACAGGAAGCCGAGCTGGGCGTCGGGCTCCCGGAAAAATTCGCACGTCGAGCGCGCGACGGCATAGACGCAGGCAAAGCTGCCGACAATTAGGCCGGGCCGCTGCAAGGCGCCGGCGCGCACCAATAATGCGAGCACGGTGAGCAGCACCAAGCCCTCAAGCCCGGCCTCATAAAGCTGGCTCGGATGACGCGGCAGCGGACCGCCGCCCGGGAACACCATGGCCCACGGCACATCGGCGGGGCGGCCCCATAGTTCGCCGTTGATGAAATTGGCGAGCCGGCCAAGAAATATTCCGATCGGCCCGACGGCGCAGGTGACATCGCCGAGTGACAGGATCGAAATGCCGCGCTTGCGCGCGAACAGGACTACGGCGACCACGCAGCCGGTGAAGCCGCCGTGGAACGACATGCCGCCGTTCCACAGTTGGAAAATCTCCAGCGGAAACTCGGCGAAGTGCGGCAAATTGTAGAACAGCACGTAGCCGGTGCGGCCGCCGAGGATGATGCCGAGCGTCACCCACAGCACGAAATCGTCGAAGTCGATGAGCGTCATCGGGGCCGGGCCACCCCATAGTTTCTCGTTGCGGACGATGGCGCGGGCGTAAACCCAGCCGAGCAGGATGCCGGCGATATAGGCCAGCGCATACCAGCGGATGGCGAACGGTCCGAGGTGCACCAGCACCGGATCGAAGGCGGGGAAGGGAATAACGAACAGAGGCATTGCAGATTCCGCTTTCAGGCGCGCCCACTATAACTGGTAGCATGCCGCCTCTTGCAGCGGGATGACCGGGTTGCCATACCTTAAGAGTAGCGGAGGCGAGGCATGACCCAGACCAGCAATCGCGTGTTCGACGAACTTGCGCGCCTGATGAACGATGCCGCCGGGGTCGCGCAAGGGGTGCGGCGGGAATTCGACACCCTGTTCCGCAACCAGGCCGAACGCATTCTGCGCGACCTCGACGTGGTCCAGCGCGAGGATTTTGAGGCAGTCAAGGAAATGGCCCGCCTGGCGCGCGAGGAAAACGAGGCATTGAAGGCGCGGATCGAGGCGCTGGAGGCCAAAGCAGGCAAGAAGAGCGCCGGCTCCGAGTGATTTTCCATGATTAAAGCGCTTGGTTGCCCTTTGCGACCCGCGCCGCTATAAACCCGCGCGAATGCAGCCCCCGGCACCCCTGGAGGCTTGCTGCGTTCGCAGGCGGCGGAAAAAGCCGCCTTTTACATTGGCTTAGATGAGGGTTTCACCATGGCGACCGTCCAGGAATTGAAGGCGACGGTGCGTCCGAAAGGCGGCAAGGGGGCCGCCCGGGCAGCACGTCGCTCCGGCCGAGTGCCGGGCGTTATTTACGGCGAGAACAAGCCCCCGCAGATGGTCACGCTCGACCATACCGAGCTTTCCCGGCGCATCTATGCCGGGCGCTTTCTCACCACGCTGTTTCACATCGACGTGGACGGCACCAAGCACCGCGTGATCCCGCGCGACTTCCAGCTCGATCCGGTCAAGGATCTGCCGATGCACGTGGACTTCCTGCGCGTCGCGGAAGGCGCCGTCATCCGCGTCAACGTCGCGGTGAAAGTTCTCAATGCCGACCAGTCGCCGGGCGTGAAGCGCGGCGGCGCGGTCAACATCGTCACCCACACGATCGAGGTGATGTGCCCGGTCGAGACGATTCCTGAATCGATCGACGTCGACATTTCCGAACTCGACATCAACCATTCCAAGCATCTGAGCGGCATTACGCTGCCGCCGAATGTGCGTGTGATCGCCCATGGCGACATCACGCTGGTCACGGTGGTGCCGCCGTCCGGCTACGCGGAAGAAATGAAGGCCGCCGCCGAAGCGGCTGCTGCCGCTGCCGCCGCTGCGGCTGCTGCCGCCGCCGCAGGTGTGGCCCCCGGCGCCGAAGGTGCCGCTCCCGGTGCAGCGCCAGGCGCCGCGCCCGGTGCGGCCCCCGGTGGCGCTCCGGCCGCGGGTGGTGCGCCGGCTGCCGCCGCCGCGCCGAAGTCCGACAAGAAGTGAGGGGGCGGATAAGCCCCCTCGTTCGCTCTCCTCACTGAGGTGGCGACGCCATGCTGCTTTTCGTCGGCCTCGGCAATCCTGGCGAGCGTTACGCCGGCAATCGCCACAATATCGGTTTCATGGCGGTGCAGGCGATCGCCAAGCGCCACGGGATCGCGCCGTGGCGGCGGAAATTTCAGGGTGTGGCGGTAGAAGGCGCGATCGGGGCCGAGAAGGTTCTGCTGCTGCTGCCCGGCACGTTCATGAACGAGTCCGGCCGCGCCGTGGCGGAGGCTGCGAATTTCTACAAACTCGACGCCGGGCATGTCGTGGTGTTCCACGACGAGGCCGAACTGACGCCCGGCAAAGTGCGGTTGAAGAACGGCGGCGGCAATGCCGGCCACAACGGCCTGCGCTCGATCTCCGAGCATATCGGCAACGATTATCGCCGCGTGCGGCTCGGCATCGGCCATCCCGGCAACAAGGACATGATGGAATCTTACGTGTTGCAGGATTTCGCCAAGAGCGAACGGCCGTGGGTGGAGGCGCTGTGCGATATCATCGCCGACAATGTTGCCTTGCTGATCGAAGGCAAGGATTCGACGTTCCAGAACAAGGTGCATCTCGCCATGGCCGCTAAGGGCTTCGGCGGCGCGGACGAGCCGGACACCGAATGACAAGGCGCGGATAATTTCATGGGGTTCAAATGCGGCATCGTCGGCCTGCCGAATGTCGGCAAGTCGACGCTCTTCAATGCGCTGACGCAGACCGCGGCGGCGCAGGCGGCCAATTATCCGTTCTGCACCATCGAGCCGAATGTCGGCGAGATCGCGGTGCCGGATCCGCGGCTCGACAAGCTCGCGGTGCTGGGCAAATCCGAGCAGATCATTCCGACCCGCATCACGTTCGTCGATATCGCCGGGCTGGTGCGCGGCGCGTCGAAGGGCGAGGGGCTCGGCAACCAGTTTCTCGCCACCATCCGCGAGGTCGACGCTATCGTGCACGTGGTGCGCTGTTTCGAGGACAACGACGTCACCCACGTCGAGGGCAAGATCGATCCGATCGCCGACATTGAGACCATCGAAACCGAACTGATGCTGGCCGATCTCGACAGCCTGGAAAAGCGCGTCGACGCGCTGGAGAAAAAGGCCAAAGGCACCGGCGAGGACGCCAAGTCCGCCAAAGAAATGCTTGATCTGATCAACCGCGCGCTGGTGCTGCTGCGCGAGGGCAAGCCGGCGCGCATGATCGCGCGCAAGCCCGAGGAGGAGAAACTGTTCCATTCGCTCGGCCTGCTGACTTCGGCGCCGGTGCTGTACGCCTGCAATGTCGAAGAGGCTTCCGCCGCAACCGGCAACGAATTCTCGCACAAGGTCGAAGCGCGGGCGAAGGAAGAGGGCGCGGTTGCGGTGGTGATCTCGGCCAAGATCGAGTCCGAAATCGCCACGCTGCCGCCGGCCGAACGCGCGGAATTCTTGGAGGCGGTGGGCCTGAAGGAAACCGGGCTAGACCGGTTGGTCAATGCCGGATACGCGCTGCTGCATCTGGTGACTTATTTCACGGTCGGGCCGAAGGAAACGCGGGCCTGGACCATCACCCAGGGCACCAAGGCGCCGCAGGCCGCCGGCGTGATCCATTCGGATTTCGAACGCGGCTTCATCCGCTCCGAGACCATCGGCTACGACGATTACATCGCCGGCGGCGGCGAGGCCGGCGCGCGCGATGCCGGCAAGTTGCGCCTGGAAGGCAAGGACTACGTGGTCGCCGACGGCGACGTTTTGCATTTCAGGTTTGCGACCTGAGCGATTGAACTTCGCAAGCATTCCGCGCGACTATGCATTGTGCCTTTTCCGCGCGCGCAGGAGTTGCCATGCCGTCACGACGCTCGATTCGTCACTTCGCTGTTGCGCTCGCAGCCATAAGCCTGCTGGCCGTCCCGGCGCGCGCGGAAATCGAAAAATTCATGCGCGACTGCGACATGAAGCTGTGCGTCTCCTACCGTGCGTCGATCACGGTTCCCGATGGCTGGGTCGAGAACAAGGAAGCCAGCCGCGAACTCGGTGTGCAGATGCTGCTGCCCAAGGACGTCGACTTCGAGAAGACGCCGGCCAAGATTTACGCGCTGGTGCGCTACAACAAAGACAAGCAGCCTGTGTCGGCCATCACGAAGGACACCTACCGCGACTGGAAAGAGCGCTCGAAGAAGGCCAAGGTCGCCAAGCTTGCCGATGTGGCGCGGACCAACGGCAAGCCGGCCTTCGAACGGCATTACTTCGAAGCGCCTGAACTGGGCGAGCAAGGCTACGAGACGACCGCGCTGGCCGCCGACACCGACAAAGACGGCAATTCTTTTGTCGTCGTGCTTGTGCTCTCCGCCAATACGCGCGAGGCGTTCAAGGCCAGCGAAACGGCCTACCTCTCGATCCTCAAGGCCTATTGAAGCTACACTGCCGGCATGCCGAAGCTGCATTGGGAGGATTTTGAACCGGGCGCGGTCGCCACCTACGGCCCGCGGCTGGTGACGCGCGAGGAGATCGTCGCCTTCGCCGCCGAGTTCGATCCGCAGCCGATGCATCTCGACGAGGCGGCGGCGAGCACCACCATGCTGGGCGGCCTGGGCGCGTCCGGCTGGCACACCTGCTGCCTGCTGATGCGCATGATCGCCGACGGCTTCGTGCTCGATTCCAGCTCGATGGGCGCGCCTGGCATCGACGAGGTGCGCTGGCTCAAGCCGTTGCGCCCGGGCACCAATATCCGCATCCGTGTCACGGTATTGGAATGCCGGCCGTCCGGCAGCCGCCCGGAGATGGGACTGGTGAAGTTCCAGTACGAGGTGCTCGACGAGGCGGAAAGTTGTCTGACCGTGATGACCTCGACCTCAATGTTCGGCCGCCGCCAGGCGGGGCCGCGGACATGAAATTCTTCGAGGACATCAGCGTCGGCGACCTGTTCGACGTCGGCCGCCATAAGTTCACCGCCGACAATATCAAGGCGTTCGCGACGCGGTTCGATCCACAGCTGTTTCACGTCGATGAGGCCGCCGCCGAGCGCTCGCATTTCGGTGCGCTGTGCGCGTCCGGCTGGCATACCGCGGTGGCCTGGATGCGGTTGATGACCGATTATCGCCGCCGCATGGACGAGGCCATGCGGGCGCGCGGCGAGCCGGTCGCGGCGATCGGCCCGGCGCTCGGTTTTCGCGAGCTAAAATGGCACAAGCCGGTCTATGTCGGCGATACGATCGCGTATAAAAGCCAAGTGATCGAGATGCGCCTGTCCAAAAGCCGGCCGCACGCCGGGCTGATGAGCTTTCGCACCACCGGCGTCAACCAGAACGGCGAGCCGGTGATTTCGCTGGTGAGCACCACCTTTGTCGAGCGGCGGGACAAATCATGAGCGCGGCAGCCGATAGTGCACAGCAGGAAAAGCGCGCGCTGGGCGTGGCCTGCGGCGCCCATGCGCTGCACGACGGCTATACCGACCTGATCTATGTGCTGCTGCCGATCTGGCAGAACGAATTCGGTCTTGGTTTCGCCGCGCTTGGGTTGATGAAGACGGTGTTCTCGGGCACGCTGGCGGGCTTTCAGATTCCATCCGGCTTTCTGGCCGAACGCTATGGCTCAGCCGTCGTGCTGGCGCTCGGCACGGCGCTGGCGGGCCTTGGCTATTGCCTCGCCGGCTTCAGCAGCGGCTTCACCGTGCTGGTGGCGGCCTTGTTCGTGGCCGGCCTCGGCGCCAGCACGCAGCATCCGCTGGCGTCCGCGCTGATCGCGCATGCCTTCGCCGGCGCGCGCTCGCTGAAAGCGCTCGGCACCTATAATTTCGCTGGCGACATCGGCAAGATGACGGTGCCCGCGGCAGCATCGCTGCTGTTCGTGGCTCTGCCGTGGCGCGAGGCGCTGGTGTTGCTCGGCGGCTGCGGCGTGATCGCCGCGGTCGTCATCTACCTGCTGATCCCGCGCTTTGCCGCCGAGGCGGCGGCGCCGCGCAAAAGCGAAAGTACCGCGCGCGCGGGCGGTCGCTTGAGCCAGTTCGGCTTTCCACTGCTGCTGTCGATCGGCGTGCTCGACAGCGCGACCCGCATGGCCTTCCTGACGTTCCTGCCGTTCGTGCTCACGGCCAAAGGCGCCAGCCTGCCGACCATCGGTCTGGCGCTGACTTTAGTGTTTGCTGGCGGCGCGGCCGGCAAACTGGTTTGCGCCTTCATCGGCGCCCGCATAGGCGCGGTGGCGACAGTGTGGCTGACCGAGACGGTGACCGCGCTCGGCATCGTCGCGCTGCTGCCGTTGTCGCTTGAGGCCGCGCTGGTGTTGCTGCCGCTGGTCGGCGTCGCGCTCAACGGCACCTCGTCGGTGCTGTACGGCTCGGTGCCGGATCTGGTCGAGCCGTCGCGGCGCCAACGCGCTTTCGGTATTTTCTACACTGGGACGATCGGCGCCGGCGCGGTGTCGCCGGCGATCTATGGCTTGCTCGGCGACGCGGTCGGCGTGCCGTCGGCGTTGATCGTGGTGGCCGCCGTGGTGCTGCTGACGCTGCCGATCACACTGGCGTTGCGGCCGGCGCTGGCTACCTTAAAGGCGTCCTGATCCGGACCTGCCTGACCACCGCGGATGGCAGCACGTCGAGATAGGGGCCGAGCAAGAAAGCTTCGCCCGAGCCGTAGCCGTACATGCGGTCGTGCGCGTCGATCATCGCCCGCACCGGCCTGGCGCAGCCGGAAATCGAATCGACAATCAGGTCGTTGAATTCGTCCGGCCGCAGCTGAGTGCTGTAGCGCGGATCGGCCGACACTTTGCGGACGATGCATTCGGTAGCGCGGCGCACCAGCGGCAGCAGCGCGGCGTCCTTCTGGCGCACCGACATCTGCATCCAGGCCGCCGGATTGGCGGGAGGAGTGGCGGTGTCGAGCGAGACATTCATCACAAGCGACAACCCGAACAGCGATTCGAGAATCATCCCTTGTCCACCCCTTGGTGTCTCGTGAATCAGAGTCCGTAATGCTGGTATCGCAGCTTGACTCGCGCCGCACGCAAAACTTGGTTTGATGCGCGTCGCGCGGGCCAGAACAAAATAAGTCCAAGTCGCATTAACCGATTCAAACCACGATGTTTTTCGCCCGCGACACGGGAACTCTGCGAGGAACGCATCGCGGCGGGGCGCGTTTCCTATCCTCTCAGATCAATATGAGGAGGAACTCATGACACATTTTCGCCACGCCGCGATCGCGGCGGCGTTGCTCGCCGGCGCGGGTACGGCGAACGCGCAGACCACCGTGATCACGCGTGAACCCGTAGAAACGCAAACTGTCGTAACCTCGCAGCGGCTGGAGCTGTCGCCGGTGCAGCGTCAAACGATCTACCGCACCATTCGGCGTGCGCCGGTGCAAATGGTTGAGCCGACGATCGAGTATCGCGTCGGTACACGGGTGCCGCAGGGCGCGCGGCTTTATGAAGTGCCGCAGGATGTCGCCGTCGGAGTGCCGGCGGTCCGATCCTACAAATACATGATGGTGAACGACCACGTCGTGCTGGTCGATCCGGCGACCAGCGAAATAGTGGCGGACTTCGCCGACTAAACCCGCTCACATTAAGCGGGCAACGGCCCGGTGCTTGCGCGCCGGGCCGTTCTTTTTTCAGCGCATCGAATTTACCTTGAGCGGCTCGGCCGGCCACACGCGGGCCGTAGCCGCTGGATTTTTTGCCGCTGGAGGGCCATATTGAGTAGGTCAGGAGCTACTAGGAATGTCGATGATCAACTACCGAGCCCCATCCGAGCTATTCCCCAGCCGCAGCCGTAAGTCGCGTCGTCCGATCGGATACAAGCGTTTTCCGACCGCGGCGGAGGCTATTCGCTTCGCTATTGAGGAATTGCCGCCGGAACTGCTGCTCGGCGCCTATCTTGAGGTCGAGGAAAAGCGTTTCGACGGCAATGGCATCCGCCGGCTGTACGAAAGCGAAGACTATCCGCTGCCGCGCAAGGCCCCGGCCAACTAAGTCTCCAATCCGGCCATTCACGTCCTCTGCCGCCCTTTGTGGGGGTGGTGGAACCTCGTGCGCCTTGCCGCGTTCAATGGACGGCGCGGCGGCAATTGCGGCTGCCGTCATCGGAGATGGGCGATGGCCGACAGACACGCACTTGGAATGATCGGCCTGATGCTGTGCACCGTTACGGTGTTGGTCATGATGGCCGGCGCGATCGTAGTCGGCGATCATCTGACCGGGCGCCTGCACATCGACGAATCGCCGGTCACCATGGCGACGCTGCCGATAGCGCGCTGAGCCTGGCCGCCGCAAAAGAACCCCGCCGGAGCGGGGTCTAGTTTGTGGGAGGATTGCCCGAAGACAAGACCGCTTCTGTCGCCTGCCGCAGCAGTCTCGAATAGCAGCGGCCGCATGCGACATTGGCCGCTTTCGAACGCGCGAACTGTAGGTCGCGGCAAGTGATTCGCGCCGCTGCCTTGTCCGCTGTCCCGGCAATCCACAGCCCGCGCGAGCGCGGTCCGCGGACTTTCCCACCGAATTCATGCAACCCGGCGGGTGGCTTGGCCGTTCTACCGGATCAGCCCGAGGAGGCCTCCGATGAGACACCATGTTCTATGGGCAGCGGCATGCGCGGCCGCCGTCGCTTTCGCCCTTCCGCTTACGCCCGCCGCCGCCTTCAACGGCAATGACGTCGCCAAGACGACTGACGCGGGCTTCACACCCGATACCGGCCGGATCAATCGCGGATTTGACGAGAAGCTCCCCAGCGACGCGCCGGAACGGAAGATTCCGACGCAGGCCGAAGCGCGCGCGGCTTTGATGATGTCGGATATCAACCAGCCGGCCATCGGACAGCAAGGCACCGATGCCAACGCCAATGCCACCACCGGCGCTGGTTCACCTGCTGCCGCGCCGGCCGGACCGATCGGCGCGACCGGGCAAACCATGCCCGCCACATTGTCGAAACGAAATGACATCCTCGACCGGCTGCCGATCATGGCGCTGCCCCAGCTGCTGAGCGATCAGGACCGCAAGCACATCTACCAAGCCGTGATGGCGGACCAGACGCCGGCGGCAAGCGACGCCGGCAAGCTCGCGCCGGCGAGCTACTTGAACCCGGTTCAGGCTTTGAATGAAACGCATCCGCTGCCGGCGAGCGTCAGCGGCATCGGCGGCGTGCAATCGCTCGGTTATGTGAAAACCAAAAATAAGGTCTTCTTGGTCGAGCCCGCGACGCGCATCGTGGTCGAGGAAATTGGCCTGTAGCGCCGGCTGCCGCCATCGCCGTATTTTAAGAACGGCGATGGCGGTTGGTGGCTAGTTGACCGAGCGCCGGCTTTTGTTGACCGGCGCGTCTTTCCATTGCTTGAGGCTGTCTGCGATTACCTTCATCGCGGTCATCGACGCGTGGCTCAGGCTGGCGTAGCCGGCGAGTTCGCGGCTGACGCGCTCGCCTTCGCTGCGCAGCATGTCGCGCACGCCTTGCAGTTCGAGAATGACGCGATCGATTTCCTCCATCGATGCGCCGGCCACGCGTTTGATCAAGGCGTTGAGATTGTCGGCAGCCGGATCGGCGGCGGCCGTGTCTCCTTCGTTGCGCTGCCGGCGTAGGAAAGCAACGTCGCGCCGGACGAATTCACGGATCTCACCCTCGAAGGCGGTCGCCGCCGCCTGGTCGACATCGGCGAGTTTCTCCGTGACGTTGCGGGCCGGAGCGTATTTCTCCGGGCCGGATTTCTCGGAATTGCCGTCCGCAGCAAGCCGCTCGGGTCTGATGGCCGTCATGCTTCTCTCCAACACAGGCGCAAAACGTTTGCGCTCACGCCCCCCGTCCGAGGCGATTGCCGCATGGAACTAGGGCGGTGGTTGGGCACGGACAGGGCGGCATCGGGGCGCGGCGGCCCTGCGAAATGCCGGCCGGCTTACCAATTCAGCTTGAAGGCCGCGGTCAGGCTCTTGCCGGCGGTCGGCTGCCCGAAATCGGTCACCGCCGTGGTCACGTGCAGCGGCCCGTAAAGCTGCTGGTCTGCGCTGAACGTGTTGTGCGTGACCGGATCGTTGCTGGCGGTGGTGACGCCGGCGCCCAAAGTGGTGCCGGTCGTGAGCAGGTTGAACTTGACGATTTTCTCGGTGCCCCAGACCTGCGGCAATGGCGGTCCGGCAACCGGCGCCGCCATCAAAGGCACGTCGGAAACCGCGGCGGTAGACGACCCGAAGGTTTCGGTTACCGAATAGGTATTTTGCAGCGTCACCGAGTATTTGTTGCCGATCGGGATTGCCTGCTTGAACGTGGTGCCGAGCTTGCCCTGATCGTTGGTCGGGTCGACGCGCGCGTCGAGGCTGGCGATATTGGGCACGCCGACCGATGCCCAGGCCGCGATTGAATCCTGGTTCGCGGTGGCGAGCGACAAGGGTTGGCTCAGACGCGAACTCACCGGTGGCGTTCCCGCGAGCGTGAGATCGGTGCCAACCTTGGCATCCCATTCGTTCGCGCTCAGCGGCTGCTTCAACACCATCTTTTGCGAGCCGTCCGGTTGGTCCGTATGGCTGACGTCGAATTTGTCGGGGTCGCCCAAACCCGGCAGCCGCAGCGAATTGGCCGGTCTGCCGGCTGAAAGATTGGTGGCGTCGAACGTTAGCGCTTTGCCGAGCGCGTCGGCCTCGTCGGGGCTGAGCGGGATTTCGGCTTGCGTGTCGAGTGGCGGCGTCGCTTCGTCGGTCGGATTAGACGGTGGCGAGGCGGTGGCGTAGGCGGCACCGCTGAGCGCGTCCTGCGCTGCTGCGGGCGCCGCCAACAGCGCGCCGACGCATACGGCAATCATCCAGCTCATCGCGCAGGGTGTCGCGCTTTGTTTTGCGCCTGGCCGCATGCCGAAAAAATCCCCCGTCCTGCTGTCCCGGTTCTTGTGCCGCATGATTATCGGCGCCAACCGGTTAAGCGTCGGTTTCCTGTTCACACGGAACTTGGGCAAAGGTGTGAAATCCGTTGCCCTAATTTGTGACAGCCCAAATCAGCTGCAACTTGTGGCGATGGCGTTGTTGATGGTCTTGACGTCGGCATCGAGCCGAACGAGATCACGGTCGCGCTCTGTTCCGCTCTTGCACAGCGCGCCGACGGCGCGCGCTTTCACCACTTCGAGGAAATAAAGCTTGGTGGCGGAGCAGACTTCGACGTTGCGCGCCCGGCCGAGATGTTTCACGCGCTCCTGCCAGATGGCCACGTTGGCCGTGACGTCTGCCAGGTTACGCTCGCAGCCCGGCCGTTCCAGCGGCTGCGGGTGCGCCGGCGCCGCCATGAAGGCCAGCGCGAATGCTGCCGGGATGATCAACCCGATAAAGGTGAAAAAGGCGACGATAAAACGCTTGATCACGGTATGCCCCTTCCGTTGACCGGTATTGGTCGGCCGGCGGCGGCGGAAGGTTCATGGGGAAATCGTCGTGAAACGCGCCTTGAACAGGGCTAGGATGCAACCGGAACTTGGGCCGCGCGTTTGGATGATGCTCAACCAAGCGAGGGGAGAACCACCATGGCCGCGCTGATGCCGATAATCCTGGCCGGATCGTATCTCGTGCTGGCGGCCGACCGGGTGCCGGATCTGAATATCGGGCCGAGTTGCCACGCCGCCGCCACCGCCTCGACCGTGCTCAACCGCAACGAAGACACCTGCAAGCGCGACGAAAACGACGCGCGCGGCAAGCTGGATCAGGAATGGGGGCAGTTCACGCCCGTGCAAAAGACGCGGTGCGTGTCATTGTCGACCCTCGGCGGCTCGCCGAGCTACGTCGAATTGCTGACCTGCCTGGAAATGGCCAAGGCCGCCGCCGCGCTGCCCGCCGAGCCATTGAACGGCAAGGTCGGGCGCTAGCTTTTAGGATTTCTTTGGCGGGTTGCCGAACGGATTGCCGGCGGCGCCCTGCATCTGCGACAGTTTATAGGCGGACAATTGCTTGGGCTTGTCCTTATCGGCCTTCGGTTTCTTCTTTTCCTTGACCGCACGCATCTGACCCTTAGCCATGACGACCTCCTAAACGGTTGGGATGGCTAATGTTGATACGGCGGCGGGCGGCCCGCAAGGCCATCCGTGGAACTTTTGGTTCCACCCACCGCTATTGCTCCCGAACGCGTCGGCGAAAGCTGCGATTGCTCGCGGCAGTCGGGCGCGGGGGAGCTGGGACATGCGAACTTTGGCGATGGGCGCGGCGGGCTTGTGCCTGCTGGCGATGAGTGCGAGCGGCGGCGTCAATTTGGCAGCGGCGGCGGGTGTGTCGCAGACTCCGATTGTCTTGGCGCAAAATGAGCCGAAAAAACAGGAAACCGTGAAACAGAAAGTCAAGCGCGTGTGGCGCAATCTGAGCGGCTACAAATTCGCTGTCGGTTGTCCGGCCATACTCACGCTCAGTCACTCGACCTGCACCGAAACCGGCAAGAACCGCGACGTCGCGCGCGCCAAATGCCAATCGGCCAATCCGCTTTGCAGCGTTTCCGACGTGAAATAAGCGGCTCTAGGTCTTCGGTGCGTCGCCGGCCGCCTTCATTTTCTGGTCGATGCACTTGGTGACGATGTCGGCGCGCTTGTCGAGATCCGTGCGTGTCTTTTCCGTGCTCATCCAGCATTCTGTGGCGGCGCGCGCATGCGTCATCGGCGGTTCGGGCGGCTTGGCGGCAACCGCGGCCGAGCCGCCGGAGCCGGTGGTTTCGCAGCCGGCAAGCGCGGCGGAAAGGACCAGAAGCGAGACGCCAAGCGTGATGCGCGGGGGATTCATCGAACCTCTTTCAGAGCCTTGTCGAATCATATTGTGGCGGCTTTTTAGCGGCAGTTTTCCCGTTTCGGCAACCGCCGTTGAGCGCGATCGCCAGATTGACCGCGAGAAAATCGGCCGGGTAGCTGTCGTTGGCGTGATGCCGCCCACCAGGCCGACGGCCAGGAAAACCGCGTCTGGCCGCGCCTTGGCCAGCCAGGCTTCGGTTGCCTGCTGCTGGGTGAGATCGAGCGCGGCGCGCTCGGCGGTAAGGATTTCCGCGCGCTCGGCCGCCAGCCGGCGCACAATGGCCGCGCCCATCATGCCTTTGTGGCCGGCGACATAGACGCGCTTGCCGGCGAGATCGAACAGCGGGGAAGAGGCCACGGATTTTCTCTTGAATTGGCTCTGGGCGCGGTAATGCGGCGCATTTGGCTTGATATTTGGCGGCAGGGCAAGCCGCCCGCGCGGCCTACAGACTGTCGGTGAAATAGAGCCAGCCGAGCAGCCACGAACCGAAGCCGATGACGGCCCCGATCAGCGCCCCCCAGATGCGATGGCGCCGCCAGATCAGCGCGCCGGCAATGGTGCCGAGCGGCAGGCCGGGCGAGCCGACGATCAGCAGGATGAGCGTGATCGCGAACGGGCCGTTGAGGATGCCGATGTCGGACAAGTGCTTTTCCTGTCATGGCTGGGCGTGACGTAGAGCGGGCGTTTAATGCCCCCGCTTCTTAAACCCGCCCCGCATTCCCGGCCTGCCGAGCTTCGAACGCCCAGTCTCAAGCGGCGCGCGCGCCGGCCTGACCTCGTGCGTCACGGCGATGCCCATCTCATCGAGGCCCGGCTTATGAGGGCGATTAACCGCCCGCCGCAGCTTTGAATCCTGCGCCACCAGTACATCGCGCACGGTCGGGTCGTCGACCACCGCCAGCTCAGTCTGCTTGAGCCGCTTGATCTCGTCGCGTAGGCGCGCGGCGGTCTCGAAGTCGAGATCGGCGGCGGCCTCGCGCATGCGCGTCTCCAGGCCGCTTATCACCGCCTCGAAATTGTGCCCGATGGTGGCGGCCTCGCCGAATTCGCCTTCGCCGGCGCCGCCGGTCGAGATCAGCACGTGGTCGCGCTCGTACACGCTGTCCATGATGTCGTGGATCGAGCGCTTGATGCTCTCGGGCGTGATGCCGTTGGCCGTGTTGTACTCGACCTGTTTTTCGCGCCGCCTGTTGGTCTCCTCGATGGCGCGCTGCATCGAGCCGGTGACCTGGTCGGCATAGAGAATGACGTTGCCGTCGACGTTGCGGGCGGCGCGGCCGATGGTCTGGATCAGCGACGTTTCGCTGCGCAGGAAGCCTTCCTTGTCGGCGTCGAGAATGGCGACCAGCGCGCATTCCGGAATGTCGAGGCCCTCGCGCAGCAGATTGATGCCGACCAGCGCGTCGAAGGCGCCCAGCCGCAGGTCGCGGATGATCTCGATGCGCTCCAGCGTGTCGATGTCGGAGTGCATGTAGCGCACGCGGATGCCCTGCTCGTGCAGATATTCGGTGAGGTCCTCGGCCATGCGCTTGGTCAGCACCGTGATCAGCGCGCGGTAGCCTTTCTGCGCCACCTGCCGCACTTCGCCGACCAGATCGTCGACCTGGGTGCGGGCGGGGCGGACCTCGACCGGCGGGTCGATCAATCCGGTCGGGCGGATCACCTGCTCGACGAAAACGCCGCGCGCCTCGTTCATTTCCCAATGGCTCGGTGTGGCCGAGACCGCCATGGTCTGCGGCCGCATGGCGTCCCATTCCTCGAAGCGCAGCGGCCGGTTGTCCATGCAGGAGGGCAGGCGGAAGCCGTATTCCGCCAGCGTCGCCTTGCGGCGGAAGTCGCCGCGGAACATTCCGCCGAGCTGCGGGATGGTGACGTGGCTCTCGTCGGCGAACACCAGCGCGTTGTCCGGCACGTATTCAAATAAAGTCGGCGGCGGCTCGCCCGGCTTGCGGCCGGTGAGATAGCGCGAATAATTCTCGATGCCGGCGCAGGATCCGGTGGCCTCCATCATTTCCAGATCGAACACGGTGCGCTGCTCGAGCCGCTGCGCCTCCAGCAGGCGGCCCGCGGCGTTGAGCTGGTCGAGGCGCACTTTGAGTTCGTGCTTGATGCCGGAGATCGCCTGGATCAGCGTCGGGCGCGGCGTTACGTAATGCGAATTGGCGTAGATCTTCACGAAGTCGAGCTCGTCGGTCTTCTGGCCGGTGAGCGGATCCATCTCCTCGATCTTTTCGATGGTGTCGCCGAACAGATGTACGCGCCAGGCGCGGTCTTCATAGTGCGCCGGGAAGATGTCGATGGTGTCGCCGCGCACGCGGAACGAGCCGCGGAAGAAATCGGCCTGCGTGCGCTTGTATTGCAGCGCCACCAGGTCGGCCATCAGCTGGCGCTGGTCGATCTTGCCGCCCTGCTTGAGCGTGAAGGTCATGGCCGAATACGTTTCGACCGAGCCGATGCCGTAGATGCAGGACACCGAGGCGACAATGATAACGTCGTCGCGTTCGAGCAGCGCGCGCGTCGCCGAGTGACGCATGCGGTCGATCTGTTCGTTGATCGAGGATTCCTTCTCGATATAGGTGTCGGTGCGCGGGACGTAGGCTTCCGGCTGGTAGTAGTCGTAATAGGACACAAAATATTCCACCGCGTTGTCGGGGAAGAACGACTTGAACTCGCCGTAGAGCTGCGCGGCCAGCGTCTTGTTCGGCGCCAGGATGAGCGCCGGGCGCTGCGTCGCCTCGATCACCTTGGCCATCGTGAAAGTCTTGCCGGAGCCGGTGACGCCAAGAAGGACCTGCGTGCGGTCCTGGCGCCTGACGCCTTCGACCAGGTCCTTGATCGCTTGCGGCTGGTCGCCCTTCGGCTCGAAGTCGGATTTGATCACGAAGCGCTTGCCGCCTTCGGATTTTTCCGGCCGCGGCGGGCGATGCGGCATCCAGGGTTGCGTGCCGAATTCCGGCCTGCCCTCGCGCAGCAGATTTTCCAGCGCCTGCGCGGTGGCGGCGACGCCCATCGAACTCAGGCCGCTGCCCGGCTGCGGCAGGTCGGCCTTCGGCAGCCGGTATTTCGGGTCGCCGCCGCGCGCGATGCGCTCGGCTTCCTTGGCCGACTGCGCGAACGGGTCGGGCGCGGCTTCATCGTCGCCGAGCCCCAGTTCCTGCGCCAGTTTCGGATCGAGCCCGGTGATCGGTGAGCCTTCGTAGTCGCGCTGCGGCGCTTCCTCGAAACCTTTTGTTGTCGACTTGCGCGCCTTGTGGGCGGCGGAAAAATCGGCGCGGCGGTCAAACGAATTATCCGGCGGCGGCTGAAGGCCCGTGCCCGAGCCGAGGCCGGCGGTGCCCTTGTTGATCGCCGGATTGAGCAGATCGGCGAGCGTATCGGGTGTTACCGGCGCATCCGGCCGCGCCGCTTTGGAGCGCGTCGGCTTGGCTGGGTCTTTCGGCTTTTTGGGGGGCTTCGCCATCCGTCCGAATATGGGGCGAGTCCACGGACGAGGAAAGGGTGCTATTCTCGGCAAAAATCAGGGAGGAATTAATGGCCGGAACACTGACACGTCGCACGCTGTTGGCCGGCATCGCGGCCGCGCCGCTTGTGGGCACTGCCCGCGCGCAAACGGCCTGGCCGGACCGGTCGGTGCGCGTGATCGTGCCCTATCCGCCGGCCGGCGGCGCCGACACCACGGCGCGCATCGTCTATGCCAAGCTTGGCCAGATACTCGGCCAGCAATTCGTCATCGAAAACCGCGGCGGCGCCGGCGGCACCATCGGCGAGGCGGTGGTCGCCAAGGCCGACCCGGACGGCTACACGCTGATCCACGACGCCACCGCGTTCTCGGTCAACGTCGCGCTCTACCCGAATTTGCCGTTCGACTACGGCAAGGATTTCGAGCCGGTCATTCTGGTTTCGCTGGTGCCGAATATTCTGGTGGTCACGCCGTCGCTGGAGGTGAACTCGGTCGCCGACGTCATCGCCTATGCCAAGGCCCAGCCCGACGGCATCACCATGGCGTCGTCCGGCAACGGTACGCTGCAGCATCTTTGCCTGGAAATGTTCCGCTTCCAGACCGGCATCAAGATCAACCACGTGCCCTATCGCGGCGGCGGCGTCGCGCTCACCGACGTCATGTCGGGCCAGGTGAAATTCTTCTTCTCCAACGGCTCGTCGGTGGTCGGCCTGATCAAAGGCGGCAAGGTGAAAGCGATCGCGCATACCGGCCATGGGCGGCTGGAAAGCCTGCCGGATATCCCGCCGGTGTCCGACACGATACCGGGCTTCGAGGCCTATGAATGGAACGGCGTGTTCGTGCCGCACGGCACGCCGGCGCCGATCGTGACCAAACTCAACGCCTCGCTCAACGAGGCGCTGCGCTCGCCCGACGTGGCCGATCGCTTCAAGCGGCTCAATGTTTCGTCGCGCGCCAACACGCCGGGGGAATTTCGCGACTTCGTCGCCCAGCAGACCAAGCAGTGGAGCGGCGTCGTGAAGGAAGCCAACATTCATTTGGGTTAAGCCCGTGGCGCACGAACCCGTCGCGATCGCCGGTCCGATCGCGCAGCCGAAAAAGCCGCGCAGGCAGCCGCCGCCCCGCGCGTGGGACAGCCACGCCCATGTGTTCGGGCCAGCCGACAAATTTCCCTACACGCCGGGGCGCGGCTATACGCCGCCCGACGCGCCGGTGGAGAAATTCGTCGCGCTGCTCGATCACAATGGTTGTGCGCATGGCCTGGTGGTGCAGGGCAATGCGCACGGCTACGACAACCGCGTCGTGCTCGATGCGCTCACGCGCTATCCGCAGCGGCTGCGCGGCGTCGCCATCACCGACACGCGCGTCACGACGGAAACGCTGCGCGACTGGCACAAACTCGGCATGCGCGGCTTGCGCTTTCATTTGATGGCGCAAAAGCCCGGCTACGTGCGCGGCGTCGGCCTCGACGTATTCGAGGTGTTCCGCAAAACCATGGCCGAACTCGGCTGGGTCATGCAGATTTTCTGCGACTGGCAGGTCATGGGCGACCTTGCGCCGACCTTGCGCGGCATCGCGCGCGACCTGCCGGTGATCGTCGACCACTACATGATGATGCCGGCGGCGCGCGGCGTCGGCGATCCGAATTTCCAGGCTTTGCTGAAGCTGGTCGGCGACGGCCATGCCTACGTCAAGGTCTCGGCGCCGTATCGGGTCTCGACGCAATTTCCCGATTATGCCGACGCCCGCGCGCTGCACGAAGCGCTGGTCGCCGCCAACCCGGAGCGGCTGATGTGGGGCACCGACTGGCCGCATCCGTCCATCGATGCCGCGGTCATGCCGGACGATGGGTATTTGCTGGATTTGTTGTTCGACTGGACGCCGGATGAGGCGGTGCGGCGAAAGATATTGGTCGAGACGCCAACGCGGCTCTTTGGAAACTAGCTCCTACGCCGCCTTTGCCCACAACTGCTTTGACGCGCGCTTGCCACCCTCGGCCAGCGAGGCAAGCTTCATCCAGACAATTTTGCTGTCGACCTGCACGCGTCCCGCAAAAGTGCCGAAGCCGCAATCGACGCCGGCGATGACGTTCTCACGCCCGACGACATTGGCGAAGTTAATGATGCGGTCGGCCACCAGCTCCGGGTGCTCGACCGTGTTGACGGTCGAGTCGATCACGCCGGGGATGATGATCTTGCCGGCGGGCAGCTTGACGTCGCGCCAGATTTTCCATTCGTGCTCGTGCCGCGCGTTGGCGGCGGGAAACGATACCGCCTGCGGGCGGGCGGACAGCACGATGTCGACGATGTCCTTGAACTCGACGTCGGTGTGGTGCGGCGCCACGGTCGAGCCCCAACAGACATGCATGCGCATGCGGTCGGCGGGAAGGTCGCGCACCGCGTGATTGAGCGCGGCGACGTTGACGGAAATGATCTTGCGGTAATCGGCCAGCGGCAGGTTGAGGTAGACCATGTGGCGGAGCATCGCGAGGTCGGGGCAATCGAGCTGCAGAACGAATCCGGCTTCGACGATCGCCTGGTATTCGCGGCGCATCACGTCGGCGAGCGCGTAAATATATTCCTCGTCACTCTTGTAGTAGCGGTTCTTCAGATAGCGCGCGATCTGCCCGGGCGAGGGCGAGGTCATGAAAATGTCTTCGGCTTTGCTGCCGGCGAGCGCGTCCTTGGCAAGGTTGATGTCGGCCTCGGCGACGGCCCAGTCTTTCCATCCAACGGGACCGGAGCAGGCCGGGCGGTGCTGGAACGGCGAGGCGAAGTGCTTGAGGATTTCCGCAAGCTCCGGGAATTCCGGCTCGCCGGTGCCCATCGGCGGCGCGCTCTCGCCCTCGTAGCCGGTCAGCCGGTCGAGCACGTGCACGGTGTAGTCGGTGCGGCCCTGCTCGCCGTCATTGATGATGTCGAGGCCGCATTCGGTCTGCTTGCGCACCACCAGCGCCACCGCGTCGCGCACCGCGGCATGCAGCTCCGCGCGGCATGCGCCCGGCTTTTGTCTGTCGGTCAGCAACAGCTCGACGACCTTGGCGGTGCGCGGCAGGCTGCCGGTGTGGGTGGTGAGGATACGCTCGCCGCTGCGCTTCATTATCTAGAATCCGCGCAGGACCTCGGTGACGTGCTCGACTTGCGGCGGCGAGACGAAGCAATGGCCGACCAGCTTGCGCCATTCCTGGAAATCGGCCGACTCGCGGAAATCCTTGGTGTGGTTCTCCAGCGTTTCCCATTGCACGAACAGCCGGTAGCGCGACGGGTTCTCATGCGAGCGCTGCAGCGTCATGAATTTGCAGCCCTTGGCGCGCTTGAAGATCGGCCCGGCGGCTTTCACACCGGCCTCGAAGTCTTTTTCCATGCCGGGATTGATCTCAATCTGCGCGATTTCGAGGATCATGATGCGGTGTCCGTGTGGCGGGGGCGGCATTATGAGTGTTCGCCCGTGCGCCGCAAGGGCGCGCCGCCGCCCATCAGAACGCGCGCATCCGCCTCAGCGTCCAATAGCTGAGTGCGCTGGCGCCCGACGCCACGGCCAGGGCCGGCCAAGTGCCGCCGTCGGTGTTTTGCCAGAGCATGTCTTTGGTGTTCAAGCCGAAGAATCCGGTCACCAGCGTTGGCGGCAGCAAGCAGGCGGATAGAACCGAGAGCGTGTATAGGCGGCGGTTGGTGATCTCCGACATCTTGGCAGCGATCTCGTCGAGCAGCAGGCGCGAACGTTCCTGCAACGAGCCGACCATCGTGGTCGATGGCGTCGAGTTTCTGCGCCAGCGCGCGGACTGCTTGCGCCACCGGCGCGTGTTCCGCCGCCACGCGTGGTTCCAGCCGGTGAAAGATGCCCCGCAGCAGCGCGAGTTGCCGGTGCACGCGCACGGCCTGCAATCTGATGCGGCCGATGCGCGGCCGGTGATCGGACGGCTCGTCGCGCATGATCGTGTCCTCGATTCCGTCGAGTTCGTTGCCGAGTCGCTCGGCCACGTGGCCGACGGCGTCGGCAAACTGGTCGATAACCGCGTCGAGCAGCGACACGGTGGTCGGAAAACGCTTGCCGGCCTCGATGGCGCGCTTGTTAATCTCGACCGAATACACCGGCGCGCGCTGATCGGCACCCGTTCGGTCATTACGAAGCGCAAACGCACGACGGCGTCGGTGGACTGGCCAATCTCCTGCTGCAGATCCGGCACCACGCCGACGATCTCCTGGCCGAGCACGTCCAGCCGCAAATGTTTGTCCGGGCCGAGCAGCGTTTCACGCGCAAGCTCCGACAGACGCGCGTTGTGGGCGAGCCATGTGCGTCAACGGGTGTCGACCAGCGACAGGTGCACCCAGGTCCAGCCGACATGGTTTGCGAGCGCCTGCTCGACCGCGTCGTTAGGGATGAGTTCGGCGGTCCCGTCGGGTTGGAAATGATAAATCCAGACAAGACCGGATTGCCGGGTGGCATTGGCGAATTCGGCGGCAAAGCGGGTGGTCATGGCTGTCGTCCCCTGGCTCGGAAGCAGCCAAGTGGGTCCGCAGCTCATGGCAGGACGATGACAGTTCCGGCTTGAACCTGTGCCGACCTAAGACGCCGGCGCATTTGCCGCGGCGGCCGCCTTGCGCAGGCAATTCGGGCACAGGCAATCTTCTTTTTCCCCGGCGGCGGTGAGCGGCAGCCGGAAAGGCTCGGCCGCACACCAGCATTCGCCCGGCGCGCCGCATTCGAACGGCGTGCCGCAGCGCGCGCAGGCGAGGCGACGAGACGGTTGCGGTGCAGGTTGGGTCGTCATTGTCACATAGCAGAACCGAATCAGGTTTATTGCAATCCCTGATGCCGATATCGCCGCTTATCGAGGCCACCGGCGCAACCGGGGCATTGTTGACCACGCTGTGCTGGCTGCCGCAGGCCGTTAAAGTTGTCCGCGAGAAGGAAACGCGCGCGATTTCGCTGCCGGCGACGATCGCCTTCACTACCGGAGTGGTGCTCTGGCTGATCTACGGTCTCGCCATCGGCGACTGGCCGCTGATCGGCTCGAACGCGGTCACGCTGGTGCTGATGACGGCGATCCTGGCGATGAAGCTGCGCTACGGTTGAGAACGTTTTTACTGCGGCTCGCCGCCGCCGACATAGCCGCCGATCTTCCAGGTGCCGCCATCCTTGACGTAGCAGATCTGATCGTTGCCGATCGGCGCGATCGAATCGATCGAGACAAAGCCGGTTTTGCCGGCCGGCGTGGCGATGCGCATGTAGGACGGCGGGTCCGACGCGTTTTCCGGCATGATACGCACGAAGTGCAGGCCGATTTTGTCGACCACCGGACCGGTGGCCAGCGGGGTGGCGTGCACCTCGATCCCGTCCGACAGCGGGTAGCCCCATTCGGTCATGTCGGTGTTGGTCGCGGCGACGAGATCGCTAAATTCCTTGCCGTTGAAAGCCGGATCGGCCGGCGCGCAGATCGCGCCGTCGTGCCGGGGCGAGGGCGAGGCGGTCGGATCCTCGGCATAGCCGGACAGAATTTCCCAGCCGGCGCCTTCTTTGTTGTTGAGGCCGAGCGCCGCCGCCAGGTTGTCGAAGCCCGATTTGCGCTTGTCGGCGGCGTTACGGTTCTCGCGGTCCCAGAAAAATCCCTGAGCGACCACCAGGCGCACCATGGTGGCGCGATCCTTGCGCTGGGCGGCTTCGCCGAGTTGCTTGCGCATGGCCTCGAAACTGTCGTCGGTCATCGGCTTGGGCGGCGCGATCGCGACCGCCTTGTAGGGCGCCGCCGGCGCGGGCGCCTGCTTGCCGCGGTTCTGCGCCGCCGCCGGCGTCAGGCCGGCGATCAGCAGGGCGGCGCAGGCGCATAGGAAACGATTGGCACGCATCACGCCGCTCCCCGTTGCAAGACGGAGAGATTAGCACAGTCAAAAAAAGCGGTCCCGAGGAGCAGGGGTCAGCTGCACGGGACCGCAAAAAAAGGGGATTTACACGAACTCAACAAGCGACAGAAGCATTCTATGGATAGCGCAAACATATGACGCGGCCATGACATGCGAAGTGCGGCTAAGTACTATCGAATTTGACGCAAATTGTTGCCACGCCCGAGGAACCCATGCCCGCACTGTCCCCCTACCTGTGGCCGATCGCGCTGCTGATCGGCTCCAACGTGTTCATGACCACCGCCTGGTACTGGCACTTGCGCTTCAAGGAGGTGCCGCTGTTCAGCGTCATCCTCATCAGTTGGGCCTTGGCCTTCGTCGAATATTGCCTGGCGGTGCCGGCCAACCGCTACGGCAGCGCAGCCTACAGTCCGGCGCAACTCAAAACCATCCAGGAGGTGATCACGCTGCTGGTGTTCGCGGTCTTCTCCGCCGTCTATCTCAAGGATCCATTGACCTGGAGTCAGGGCGCCGGCTTCACGCTGATCGCGCTCGGCGCGTTTTTCGTGTTTCACAAATTCTGACGGGCCGATGAACACGTCGCTCCAGGCGCTCAACGCGGTCAACTTCTTCATGGCCGACGTGCAGGGTGGGCTGGGGCCGTATCTCGGCGTTTTCCTGCAGCAGAAAAACTGGTCGCCATCTCAGGTCGGCGTTGTCATGACCATCGGCGGTCTTGCCGGAGGCCGCCGCGCTGTAGGCGGGAAGCCCGATGCCCTTCCAGATCGCGCTGCAAGTGGCGGTGTTCGTATCGGCGGGATTGCACACGGCCTTGGGCTTGGCCCAAACCGAGCCGGCCGCCGCGAGCAAAGCAGCCGCCACAAACGCACCCAGAAATTTCCGCATGATCGCCCTCCGCGGGGCGAAAAGACTACGACTACAGCCAGGACGTGTAAGCGCCTGCTGCGCGGATCAGTGCTTTTTCGGCCGGTGGCCCGGCGGCGTGAACAGCGTCAAGCCGCCCATGCCGATGAAAATCAGGCCGAGCAGAAGAGCGACGCTAAACAGGCTGCCTTCGTTGTCGATCACGTTGCCGGCGACGTTGGCATGCGCGATGCCGACCGACACCGCGGTGACAGCCACAATAGTGGACAGCGCGAGCCCGACGATCGCCACCAGTTCGGCCAGCGCGATGCTGCGCCGCTCGGTGCCGAGCGTGGGTGCCTTGAAACCGGGACTGTCGATGTAGTTGCGCATGACGAGCCTGAAACGAACTTGGCCATCCAATCGTTCCACAGTGGCGCAGGAACCCGGCGGCGGTTCGTTCCGATTTAGGCAAAGCCGGTGGTTAAACGCGGCGTTTTCGTGGCGAAAGCGGCAGCCGCCCGTTACTGCACCGCGGTCAGGGCTTCCGGCTGCCATTCCATCGCGACGTGACCGGGTTCGGCCTCGACGCGGCCGAGCCACCCGCGGACGGCGGGAAAGCGGTCCAGGTCGAAGTCGCAGCGATTCGCCACGTGGGTATAGGCGTAGAGCGCGATGTCGGCGATGGTGAAATGCTCGCCGACGAAAAACCGGCGGCTTGCGAGGTGCATCTCCATGACGCCGAGCGAGCGGTAGCCGTTTTCCATCCAGTCCTCGAGCGCGTGGCTCTGCAAGTCGCGGCCGCCTTTGACCAGCGCCAGCCAGAAATAGGCGGCACCGATATTCGGCTCAAGGCTGTGCTGCTCGAAGAACATCCACTGCATGGCCTCGGCCCGGTCGATGCGGTCCTCCGGCGCCAGCGTGGTGCCGCCGGCGACGTACCAGAGAATGGCGTTCGATTCGGCGAGATAGCGGTTGGGCGCGACTTCGAGCAGCGGGACGTGGCCGTTCGGATTCTTGGCAAGGAATTCCGGCGTCCGGCTGGCGCCTTGCAGGATATCGACTTCCACCAGCGTGAACGGAATGCCGAGCCGGGCCAGCGCCAGGCGGACCTTGTAGCTATTGCCTGAACGCTGATCCGAATAGAGCGTGTACATTATGGAGACCCCGAAGCGCCCGTCCCCTGAGATATGGGAAGTGAACTCCGGCAATTACAAGGCCGACGCGTGCCGCATGCTGCATTGCGTTGCCAAATTTGCGGTGCTGTGCAGCAGACGCCGCGCGCCGATATGAAAAATTTATTCCGCCGCCACACGGTGCGCGCGGGCGTATTCCAATAGGGCGTCGTCGTCGGCCGGCTTGATCGGCGTGAAGTCGCGGTGCGCGATCCATTCCGGCCGCGTGAACTTGGTGATGTGATTGGAGACCGCGCACAGCGTCAGGTAGACGATCTTGCGCGGGTAGGGCGTGATGTTGGGCGGCGAGGCGTGCACCAGATTGCCGTGAAACATCAGGACCGAGCCGGGCTTGCCGGTCGGCGCCACGATGCCGACGCGGTCGGCGCCTTCGGCTTCGGCGGCGAGCCGCGTCACCGTATCCTTGTCGAGCGTCCACAGCGGATAGGATGTCGTGAGCTTGTCGTGGCCGGCGGTGAACACACCCTGCTTGTGGCTTTTCGGAATCAGCAGCAGCGGGCCGTTGATCGGCATCACCTCGTCGAGGAACACCGCGATATTCATGGCGCGCGCGTCCGGCATGCCGTCGTCGCGCTGCCAGGTGCCGTAGTCCTGGTGCCATTGCCAGACGTCGCCCTCGAAGGCGGCCTTGGCGTTGAGCTTGAACTGATGGACGTAGACTTCCTCGCCGAACAATTGCCGCAGCGGCTCGATCAGGCGTGGATGGCGCGCAAGCAATCCGAACACTTCGCTGAAGGTATGCGCGGCAAAGGCGGTGCGTGGCGCGCCGGATTTCTCACGCCAGACTTCCTGGCGGTCCTGCTTGAGGATGTTCTCGGCCTCGGCGCGCAGCAGCGCGATTTCTTCCTCGGAGAAACAATTGGGAAAGAAGACGTAGCCCTGTTCGTCAAAGGCTCGAAGCTGCTCGGCGTTGAGCTGCATGGCGCGCTCCCTGTTACTTGTCGCTAGTTTAGGGCACGCGCCGCAAAATGCCACTGGCTTGACCGGCGCCATTTTCGTTCATGGCGCGGCGCAGCAATAGGCTGAAGGCAACCAACATAATTGGAACTGCGAGCGGAATCAGCGTCGTCTGCGGAACCGAGCGGGCGGCCAGCGGAACGATCCACAGCGCGGCCAGAATGGTTTTTTCCCATGGAGCGAAGCCGCGCGCCAATCCATCGGTAGCGAGGTACGCGATCGCCGGCGCCAGCAGCATCAGGTCGTAGTCGAGAGAGTAGGGCGTCGCGAGCACGCTGCCGATCAGCAGGCCCGCGGCCTTGAGCGGGAACGCGGCCGTGCTACGCCACAACCAGACCAATGCGGCGGCGATCAGTAGCGTGACCGCGCCTTGCGCCGCGTAAGCGAGCGTGATGCCGCCGCCCCACATGCGCACCCAGGCGAACACGCTCTGGATCTTGAACCAGCCGGTGCCGCCTTGTTCGAGCACGACCGTGCGGGTGAATTTGGTCGAGGCGAGGAACGCGGTCCAGACTTCCGGCCCGAAGGCGAGCGTGACCGCGAGTGCCAGCAAGGCCACTGTCGCGGCCGCAGCTGCGAACGCGCGCCAGCGCCTGGTTGCGATCAGCACCAGCGGGATCAGCAGCCCAAACTGCGGCTTGTAAGCGAGACAGCCGATCAGGATTCCAGCGATAATCGGGCGGCGGTCGATTTGCGTCAGTGCTGCACCGATCAGTGCGGCGGTGAGGAAGCCGTTATGTGCCTGGCCGAGATTGATGAAGACGGCGGGGAAGGCGAGCGTGAGCAGAAGCCAGAGCTGATCGCGCATTGCTTCCGGCACGATGGCACGCGTCGATAGAAGATAAAGCAGCAGCGTCACGCCCTGCCACACGATCAAAGCCAGCCAATAAGGCATCGTCGCCAGCAGCGCCGCGACACCAAGAAAGAATGGCGGATAATGCCAGCCGTAGAATTGCGTGGCCTGGCCGAAGATCGCCTGCTCGCGGACGAGTTGCTTTTCGGGATCGAACGGCGCTGCCGGCTCGCCATCGAGCACGTAGGTGCCCGCGGCATAGACGTTGGAAAAGTCGGTGCCGAGCGGGCGGCCGAAACGGTCGTTGAGGCCGTCCGAGGTGGTGATCAGGAAGGCTGCACCGAGCACCATGGCGGCAAGCAGCGCGATGGCCACCAGCCGCATCCGCTCGCGGGTCAGCCAGGCGCCGGAGCGCAGAATGTCAATAAATCCGGCCATCGCCGAAGGGTCTAACAGCCCCGACTTAAAGGACGGTTAGGCCATCAACAGGCTTGATGAATACATCATATTATTGCGTCTTGCTGTCCGCCTTTTGCCCGATTACGACACTATAAAGAGCACAGCGAACCCAGATTCGGAGCCTTCGATGGCCTTCCTTGCGGACCAGCTCAAGCGCGTCAAACCGTCGGCGACCATCGCCGTCACGGACAAAGCGCGCGCGCTTAAATTGGCCGGCCGCAACGTCATCGGGCTCGGCGCGGGCGAGCCGGATTTCGACACGCCCGACAACATCAAGCAGGCGGCGATCAAGGCGATCGAGAGCGGACGCGCGTCCAAGTACACCAATGTCGACGGCATCACCGAGCTCAAGGATGCGGTCGTCAAGAAATTCAAGCGCGAAAACGGCCTCGACTACAAGGCGTCGCAGATCACGGTCGGCACCGGCGGCAAGCAGGTGCTGTACAATGCGTTTATCTCGACGCTCAACCCGAGCGACGAGGTGATCATCCCGGCGCCCTATTGGGTGAGCTACCCCGACATGGTGTTGCTCGCCGGCGGCGAGCCGGTGGCGGTCGAGACCAGCATGGCGTCCGGCTTCAAGATGACCGCGCAGCAGCTCGAGCGCGCCATCACGCCGAAGACCAAATGGGTGCTGCTCAACTCGCCGTCGAACCCGACCGGCGCGGCCTATACGCGGGCCGAGTTGAAGGCGCTGACCGACGTGCTGGTGAAGCATCCGCATGTGCACGTGATGACCGACGACATGTATGAGCACCTGGTCTACGACGACTTCGTGTTCACCACGCCGGCGCAGGTCGAGCCGTCGCTTTATCCGCGAACGCTCACCATCAACGGCTGTTCGAAGGCCTATTGCATGACCGGCTGGCGCATCGGCTATGCCGGCGGGCCCGAGCCTTTGATCAAGGCGATGGCGATGGTGCAGTCGCAATCGACCTCGAATCCGGCGGCGGTGTCGCAATGGGCGGCGGTCGAAGCGCTCAACGGGCCGCAGGATTTCATCGCCAAGCACAACAAGATCTTCAAGGAACGGCGCGACCTGGTGGTGTCGATGCTCAACCAGGCCAACGGCATCAAATGTCCGACGCCGGAGGGCGCGTTCTATGTCTATCCGTCCTGCGCCGGTACCATCGGCAAGACCGCCTCGACCGGCAAGAAGCTAGCGAGCGACGAGGATTTCGTCACCGAATTGCTGGAGGCCGAAGGCGTGGCGGTGGTGCAGGGCACGGCCTTTGGGCTGGGGCCCGCATTCCGCATTTCCTACGCCACCAAGACCGAGGACCTGGAAGAAGCCTGCCGGCGCATCCAGCGGTTTTGCGGCAATTTGAAATGATGCGTTAGCGTCATTACCGGTGGCGTGTCCCCAGACGACAATTCCGCCCTTGCCAGTGCCCCCTTTGCCTGAAACGATATGAGCAAGGGCCGGTCACTTGGTCCAACTCCCGGCCAGTTAAGGGAGGTTGCCATGAGTCAAAACGGCAGTAGTCCCCGAGGTCCCCGGTGCATTGCGCTGGTGGGCCCCTTCCAGAGCGGCAAGACCACACTTTTAGAAGCGATCCTTGCCCGCACCGGCGCGATCCAGCGTCAGGGTACGACGGAAGCCGGCACTACGGTCGGCGACGCCAGCAAGGAAGCTCGCCATCACAAGATGAGCGTCGAGGCCTCGGTTGCCACCACCACCTTCATGGACGACAGCTACACCTTCATCGACTGTCCCGGCTCGATCGAATTCATCCACGACATGCGCGCGGCATTGCCGGCAATCGACGCGGCCGTCGTGGTCTGCGAGGCCGACGAGAAGAAGGTGCCGCAATTGCAGCTGATCCTGCGCGAATTGGAAGATCTCGATATTCCGCACTTTCTGTTTCTCAATAAAATCGACAAGGCCGACCGACGTGTGCGCGAGACACTCAAGCTGCTGCAGCCGGCCTCGCGCGTGCCGCTGGTGCTGCGGCAAATTCCGGTCTGGCATGGGGACATCATTTCCGGCTTCGTCGATCTCGCGCTCGAGCGCGCCTTTGTCTACAAGGAGCACGCGGCGTCCGAAGTCATCGAGCTCAAAGGCGAGGATGCCGACCGCAAGAAAGAAGCGCGCTTCACGATGCTGGAGACGCTGGCCGATCACGACGACCAGCTGATGGAACAGCTTCTGGAAGACATCGAACCGCCGCGCGACAAGGTGTTCGACGATCTCGCCAAGGAATTGCGCGAGGGCATTATTTGCCCGGTTCTGATCGGCGCCGCCACGCGCTCGAACGGCGTGCTACGTCTGCTCAAGGCGCTGCGTCACGAAGCGCCCGGCGTGGCCGAGACTGTCGCGCGTCTCGGCGCCAAAACGGGCAACGATCCGGTGGCGCTCGTGCTCAAGACCTTCCACACCACCCATGGCGGCAAGATGTCGGTGGCGCGGCTGCTGGCGGGCACCGCCGGCGATGGCACGACTTTCAATACGCCTGAAGGCGAAGCCGGCCGGGTGTCCGGCGTGTTCAAGGTCATGGGCCAGCATTTCGAGAAACGCGGCCAGGCTACCGCCGGCGATACCGTCGCTTTCGGCAAGCTCGATCATGCCAAGACCGGCGACACGTTGTCCGCTGGCAAGACGGTGCACCCTGCGCTGGCCGCCGTGAAGCCCTATGCGCCGGTGCTGGCGCTGGCGGTCAATGCCAAGGAACGCAAGGACGACGTCAAGCTCGGCGTCGCTTTCACCAAGCTCACCGAGGAGGACCCTTCGATCAGCGTCGTGCACAACGCCGAGAGCCACGAGGTCGTGATCTGGGGCCAGGGCGAGATGCACTTGCGCGTGGCGGCCGAGCGGCTCGGCGACCGTTATGCGGTGCCGGTGTCGACGCGGCCACCGGCCGTCGGTTATCGCGAGACCATTCGCAAGCCGATCACCATTCGCGGCCGGCACAAGAAGCAGTCCGGCGGCCACGGTCAGTTCGGCGATACTATGCTGGAAATCAAGCCGCTGCCGCGCAGTTCAGGCTTTAAATTTGAGGACAAGATCACCGGCGGCGTGGTGCCGCGCAATTACATTCCGTCGGTCGAGGAAGGCGTTGTCGACGCGCTCAAACACGGGCCGCTTGGCTTTCCGGTGGTCGACCTTCAAGTGGCGCTGGTCGACGGCTCGTA
>Ga0181522_10000064_pt1 | contig 81461 bp, 64 predicted proteins | sample PEATcosm2014_Bin_27_FD_121103 | JGI IMG/M metagenome (GOLD analysis project Ga0181522, IMG submission 121103) | Peatland microbial communities from MTU Mesocosm Facility, Houghton, MI, USA - PEATcosm2014_Bin05_10_metaG | ecosystem: Environmental > Terrestrial > Soil > Wetlands > Peat | place...
GAGCGCCGCCAGCGGCAGGAGCGTGCGCGAGAACTTATGGCGCAAACTGATCTGGATGCAATCCTAATGATGGAAGGAACTTCGCTGCGCTATTTCACCGGGATTCGCTGGTGGGGTGGAGAAAGACTCTTTGCGATGGTCTTGCCGGCGAAAGGCGAGGCTTTTTATGTGTGCCCGGCGTTTGAAGAGGGAAGAGCGCGCGAACAAATCAGCAATGCTCCCGATGGAAGTCATGCGGATGTGCGAGTCTGGCAAGAAGACGAAAGCCCCCACCAGCGCGTGGCCCAGGGATTGAAAGATCGCAGCATGGCGACCGGAACGCTCGGGATGGAAGAGACCGTGCGCTTTGTTTTTAGCGATGGCATTGGCAAAGCTGCACCACAAGCAAAGATCGTCAGCGGGACGCCGGTAACAGCGGGTTGTCGCATGATTAAGAGCGAAAATGAAATTGCCTTGATGCGCCTCGCGGCGAGAGTGACATTGAAAGCTTACGAGGCTGCTTACCGTGCTTTGCGTCCGGGCATGACGCAACAAGATTTTTCGCTGCTGGTGGAGGGCGCGCATACGAAGCTTGGCTTTCCCGGTTCGGCCGATGTTCAGGTCGGGGAATATTCCGCGTTTCCGCATGGATCGGTTACGCCGCAAGTTATTCGCGAAGGAACGATTGTGCTGATGGATGGCGGCTGCACGGTGGAAGGCTATCAGTCTGATATTTCGCGGACGTTTGTTTTGGGCAAAGCGACCGACAAAACCAAAGCAGAGAAGATGAAAAAAGTCTTTGACATCGTGCATCGGGCGCAGACTGAAGCGGTGAAAACTGCGCGTCCGGGACTGGAATGCGGCGCAGTCGATGCGGCGGCGCGAAAAGTGATCACCGATGCGGGTTACGGCCCAGACTACAAATATTTCACGCATCGGCTAGGTCACGGCATGGGCATGGATGGGCATGAATGGCCCTATCTAGTCCGCGGCAACTCAACGATTCTGGCGGCGAACATGACTTTCAGCGATGAGCCGGGAATTTATATTCGCGGAGAATTCGGCGTGCGTCTCGAAGACGATATGCACATCACGGAAAATGGGGCGGAGTTGTTCACGCCTCAAAGTCATTCGCTGGAGGAGCCGTTTGCGTCTTAGTCAGGGGTCTTTGGCGGCCCGATTTGGGGGTTTGAGATGCCCGCAAAATCGTTCTAATGTTCCTTTAGGAACATTTTCTAGTACATAAGTGGGTATTTATATACTTGCCACACGTACGCACAAAAGTGCATACTTGGAAGTACCTTCCTCATGAGGTACTTGCCCGATGCCTGAATTTTGGTGGTCTCTATGGTTGGAGTCTATTTCCAACCTGTTCACAACAAGAGTTTATAGATTCAGCCGAATCGCCTTCAAAGGAAAACACTCTATCGCGATTATTTTGGCTTCGTGGCCATTGGGAGTTTGCATAGCCGTGGCCGCCTATTCTCCACCAGTGCCTGAAGAGTTTTTTAGCCTAAGCTACGTAATCCTAACAGCGGCGGCGGTTTACTCTATTGGAGTATTCCTATGTTCGTCATTTTTATCTAATACCAAAATTGAGTACGCAAATAGGCTCGGCTATTACGCTTGGAAGTACTGCATCTTGTTCGTAATTATGTCGGTCTGGATATTTGCAATGCTGGAGGTTCATAAAATTCAAGTCGGGAGAGAGCTGTTGGCAATGAATGGTGTACTCCTTCCGGCAAACGAGAAAGACCCTAACGGGCCTTGTGATTCCTCTGAACTAAAGCCGGGGTGGATGAAAGTCTACTTAGGTGGGATGGAAGTAGAAACGGAAGGTTCCAGTCTAGCTGTAATTGGCATTGATAAAAAATATCCCGGATACAAAGACTACACTTTGTTGGGAATAGATAGGTTGCCTGATGGAAGTTTGGCTCTTCACGCCTTCATATTGGGAGACGACCAAAAAGTCATCGCCAAGATTGACCACAATAACTTCGAGATAAATAGGAACAAAATCTTAGATTCTCTTTCCCCGCCGAGAAAAGATAAAAGCACCATCGCTATTACGGACGAAGACGGAAATACTATGGACGTAAGATACATAAATCCGCATTCGGTTGCCTTCGCCGGAAGACTGTATATTCGCCCCTCAGAGTTCGTTCAAATAGACGAACATGGATTTAATGTTGAACCGAGTAGTAATGGGCTTAGTGGCCCAATCTGTGTGCGGCTATCTGGAAGCGGCCCCGGAACTTTTATTGGAATAACGCCATGAGAGAAATTAAATACATCGAAGGATCGAAAGCACTTGAGAACTTTGAAGAAGGCATGAAGGTCCTCTTCACAGTTCCCAAAGACAAAGTTGTACGGGCCGAGAAGAAGCGACGGGGGAATAAGGCTTCTTCTCGCGTGGAAAGTGTACGCAAACCGCGTCCCGCCGACAAGGACTAGAAGGGGATTTGTTGCGCTTCCCCCGCCCCTGTCGTTTCGTGGTGTGGCGATGCGCTCTTGCCCGTCAGTTCGTCGTAGGTGAGACGCTTGCCAAAGACTTGCGACATGCCGAGTTCAAAGCGTTGGCTGTCGTTCATGTCTTTGCGGTTGTTGAAGCGAAACATTTGTTCGTCAAGGTAGCGATAGAGATGAAACGGCTCGACAGAAATATAGGTGCCATGAAGTTGACGCTTCACCAACGCCCAGAAATTCTCAATCGTGTTCGTGTGAACCTTGCCGCGCACGTACTGGACGGCATGGTCAATGAATTGATGGTCGTAGTCCTTATTGAGTCCGGCGTAAGACCGGAGCGCATCGGTGTAGAGAGCCGAGCCAGCTTCGACATGCTCACGCACCAGCGGTTGCATATTGTGGGCGCGACGCTTTTGGACTATCTGGGTGCGAACACGTCCGCCACGCTCCATGAATCCGACTACCACAGTCTTGTCGTCATCAATGCGTCCGGTCAGCCAACGCTTGCGGTTCTTGTGCATGTTCCGAGCCTTGCCGCCGATGAAAGTCTCGTCCACTTCGACACCGTTACCGGAGCCGCCGAGCTTCGTAGTGTAGAAGCGGTCTTGCATCGCAAGGCGAAGGCGTTGAAGCATAAACCATGCCGACTTCTGCGTGATGCCGAGCGTCCGGTGAATCTCCATGCTGGATACCCCGTTCTTGCAATTGCAGAGCATCCAGAAGGCAGTCATCCACTTATCGAGTCCGAGGGCCGAGTCCTCGAAAATCGTGCCGACCTTGAGCGTGAATTGCTTGTCGCATCCACGACAGAGCCAGAGCTTGCGAGTCTTGATGAAGTAGTTTTCAGCCGAGCCACAGCGAGGACAAACAACCTTGCCATCGGGGAAGCGGAGCTTCTTGGCATAGTCAAAAGCCCTATCCGCATCGGCAAAATATACGATGGCTTGCTGCAAAGTTTTCGGCGTTTTCATGATTCAAATATACGCCGATTGTTCGCGTGTGTCAAGTATATATTTACCCATAAGTGTACGTACAAAATCACGCTAAATGATTGCAACGTGGAGACTTATGCGTTTTAGGGCGAATTTGCGGATTCGCGGAAGTCTCTAAACTTACAGCGTAACCTCAATGACTACGCCATGAACTGGGGGATTTATATTCGGGGAGGAACGTCGCTAGCTCCTCGGGATGACAATGAGGCTGACATGTTTGTTGAGAAGGGAAAGAACGGCCGTGGTAAAGATCTTTCAGTCGGCGAAGCTGTGAGAAAATCTCAGCGGGCAGCATGAATTCCCACCTTTACCAAGAACGTAAAGGTGGGCCACCCGCCAAATCCTTGTACATTCAGCCAAGGGAGCTATGGCGACTGTGATCGCCTCCGTCGAAAAGCTTTATCAGAATTACTGTGAACAGAGCTGCTTCGACAATGCTAACGGGAGCGAACCATACCAGAGGCCATCTTGGGTAACGGAGAAGTACGGCGGTCAGCGCAAGCAAATGTAACACCAACAAACCAATGAGAGCTCCCCAAAAAGCTGGACGTCGCCAGTGTCTTTTCAATGGTTTGGTGATCCACCAGAAAAGCGCGGGCGTCCAGAAAGCAAGTCCGAGCCATCTGCTGGGGATGACAATTCCCATGCGAATGCTGAGGACTATAGCTAGGGTGATTACGGCGAGACCAATAAGCGCCAGACCAAGATAGAGAAGGCCCTTCCGAATTATTTTCCCGAAGGACATAACCTTCAATGGCAATCTCCATCGATCGCTGACGTGACACCATTTCGAAGCGCATCTGCACCAGCCTCGTGCCCCAGGTTCGCGCCGGACTTTGGCGCTAACTTGGGCAAGATGACATCCGATCCACGCATACGACGATACTACGATGCCGCGGATGGCATGCACTATTTACGGACTCTTGAGAACCGCCTGCAGAGTTCAAGTTCCGCGAACCCAGGTTAGCCAAATTACGGTCAACCCTGCGGCTTCGCTCAGGGCAGGCTCTGGGCACCAGTGCCCACGTTTCGCCTTGTTGTCCGTCTAAGTATCGTGTGCGTGAACCCACCTGCCGAAGAGCCCTGACGGGCATAGAATGCTTACATTTGGAGGACGTATGAATTTTCTCCGCGTATTTTCTTATGTTGCCATCATTTACAGTTTGGCATCCATGCAGCTTGCTTCTGCCGAAAAGAAGCCAGCATCCGCTAACGATCCTGCTATTGCCGCCCTGCAAAAAGATATTCCAGAGCTGATGAAAGAGGCAGAGATTCCAGGGATGCAGATTGCCGTCGTCCGCGAGGGCAAGACCTTCTGGCTACAAAGTTATGGCGTGAAAGATACAAAAACGAAGACTCTGGTGAATGACGATACGGTCTTCAATGTGGGTTCGCTGAGCAAGCCCGTCTTTGCTTATGGCGTGTTGAAACTGGTGGATGAGGGCAAACTTGATCTCGATGCGCCACTCTCTAAATATTTGCCCAAGCCATATGTTGAAGGCGATCCGCAGACGAACGACCGCCTGCAAAAAATTACAGCGCGCATCGTGTTGAGCCATCGGACCGGGTTCCCCAACTGGCGCAACAATGATCCGTTGAAAATTTATTTCACTCCGGGAGAGCGCTTCAGCTACTCCGGCGAGGGCATGGTTTATTTGCAGAAAGTGGTGGAACAAATCACGGGCAAGCCATTGAACGATTACATGCAGGAAGCAGTTTTTGCGCCGCTGGGCATGACCAGCAGCAGTTACGTGTGGCGAAAGGATTTTGACGACACAGCCGCATCAGGCCATGACGCTGACGGCACTCCGGTGGATTTATTCAAACCGAAGGAAGCCAACGCTGCCGCCAGCCTCGACACGACCGTGCGGGATTATGCGGTTTTTGTAGATGCAGTGCTAACGGGCAAGGGATTAAAGCCGACGACACTGCGTGAAATGGAGACCGCACAAATTGCTGTTGATCCGGCATGTACGAACTGTACGGATCGTGTGCCGAAAGAATTATCGAAGACGATCTTTTGGGGATTGGGATGGGGGATTCAACAAACCGTGCAGGGCGAATCGCTGTGGCACTGGGGTGACAATGGCGTGTTCAAGGCGTACGTTGTCATCCGGCCAGAAGCGAAGTCAGGCGTGGTTTACTTTGCCAATAGTGAAAATGGGCTCTCGATTACGCGGAAAATCGTCGGCGATGCTTTGGGCGGCGAACAGCCAGCGTTTGATTGGCTAAAGTATGACAATTACGATTCGCCGGGCGTACAGTTCGCCCGCGCTCTGCGCTCCGATGGAGCAGTAGGCGCACTGAAGCAATTTTCGGTTGCGCTCTCGAACGGATCCATTTCGGAGAACGCCATCAATCAGGACGCCTACAACCTGATGGGGCGCAAACAGTTGGCGGACGCGATTCTGATTTTTCAGAAGAACGTGGAATTGCATCCTGCTTCGTCAAATGTCTATGACAGTCTCGGAGAGGCCTACATGAACAACGGCCAGAAAGACTTGGCGATCCAGAATTATCAGAAGTCTTCGGATTTGAATCCTGACAATACGAACGCGGTGGCTATGTTGAAAAAGCTGCGCGGAGAATGAAAGAAGGCGCGAGAAGAGTGCGCCGTACGATTTAACACTGAGAGGCATTTTCGCCGATTAGGTAACTTACGCCATTCGGTTGTCCATGATTTCCACAGGCGCGCTTACTGCGTGTTATCGCCATTGCAAGCGAAAAATAGGCGAAAGAATAAAGAGAGCAAATACTACATCTTGCGGTCACCGATTCAGTTAGCCACAATTTACTGCGCTTTCTGATTTCGGCTCCCTTTACACTTCTATACCTTGAAGTTTCTTATTGACAATAAAAGGGTTAGGCGTAAGATGTGGTTGAAAGTGGTAGAAAGTGGTCGGCAGGGAAGCGGCAGTGGGTTGGTAGAGGCCAGAGTGGAACTAAAGTCTGACACCCCACAAAACGACCCGAAAAAGCTCGATCCGACCGACATTTTGCCTCTTTTACCTCCCCTAGTCGTGGTTGTTGCAGTTGCCAGACGATTATTCCACCCGGTAACGGGCAAAACACATGTTTCGCGGAAATCACCCAACTCGCGTGGACGAAAAGGGGCGACTCAAAGTCCCCATCGAGTTCAAGCGCGTCATCGACGAAAAGTATGGGGCGGAGAAATTCTACATCACGAGTCTCGATGGGAAGGTTGCTCAAGTGTATCCCTTCGAGGAGTGGGAACGGATCGAGCAGAAGCTGGCAGCGCTCTCGACGTTCAATCCCACGAAGAAGAAGTTTCTGAGCCGGGTGAATTATTACGGGCAGGTCGTGGAGATGGACGGCCAGGGCCGGTTGCTGATGCCGCAGTTGTTACGCGAGTCGGCGCAGATCAAGGGCGAAGTGGCAGTCATGGGCAACCTGACTTATCTCGAAGTGCGCAATCTGGAAGCATTACAGAACGAGATCGAACAGGAGCAATTCACGCCTGACGATGAGAAGACGCTCGACGAACTGGGCATCTAGTCAGCCCCAGCGAACCGAAAAGCGCGGTTCGCCGGGGGCCCCGAAATATGGGCATGCATTTAGACAACACCCCTCAGGGGGTTGGACGTGGCGGTGGACACGTTCCGGTTCTTTTAAAAGAAGCGATCGAATTTCTAGCCATCAAGCGCGATGGAACTTATTACGACGCAACGGTGGGCTTGGGCGGGCACAGTTCAGAAATCGCAAGACGCCTAAGCGCAGCGGGACGTTTGATTGCGGGCGATAAGGACCCGGCAGCGCTTGCATTAGCGCAGGAGAAATTGAGCGGTGTTTCGCCGAGGGTGACGCTGAAGCAAGGTTCATTTGCTGAAATCGCGAACGAACAAATGACAGCGAGCCTTGACGGGATACTGGCCGACATCGGCGTCAGCAGTTTGCAACTCGATGATCCAGCGCGCGGCTTTAGTTTTCAGGCGGAAGGGCCTCTTGATATGCGGATGAATACGCTGCAAGGGCGCACCGCCGAACAAGTGGTAAATGAGGTGGACGAGGTCACACTCGCCAACCTGATTTACGAATTCGGTGAGGAAAGGAGGTCGCGGAGAATCGCCAGAGCCATTGTCCGGTCGCGGCCGATACGATCTACCGCAGAATTAGCGGATGTCGTCTCAGCCGCGGCCCGGTCAATGAAACATGAGCGCATTCATCCGGCGACCAGAACTTTCCAGGCACTCCGAGTCTTCGTAAACCAAGAGATGGATGAATTGCGGGGCCTGCTGGAAGCCGCTCCGCGCATCCTGAAGCCGGGCGGAAGATTGGTGATTATCAGTTTTCATTCGCTCGAAGATCGCATTGTGAAAGATGCGATACGCGATGGGGCAAAGCAAGGGCTGTACCGGTTCCTGACGAAAAAGCCGGTGACGGCGACCGAAGAAGAGATAGATCGCAATCCGCGTTCGCGCAGTGCGAAATTACGCGCAGCGGAGAGAGTTTAGAAGTTTGCCTTGGAGAAACTGCCAGGGATCCGGCACGCGGAGAACGTGCCGGAGAAGAAATCAGAAGAACAATTCCAGAGGTTCTGTGGTAGGAACCCAATTCTGGAGACGGCAATGGAAGCGATGATTTACGAGGAAACAATGCACACAGGAACACTCATTGAAGAGTTGCTGGCAACAGTGGATCAGGCCTTGGGAAGTGCGTCCCGTGAGAAACAGCGGGCGCGTTTTTATGTATGGGACTCGGCTTCAACGGAACAGCACGCAGAAATGCAAAACAATCTTGCAGGGGTGGCGTAAATGTCAGCAGCAACTCAGGGGGTGAACATCTCCCGTCGCCGCAAATCGTGCTGGGCAGGAACACCCGAAGTTTACTTCGCCAAGGCGATTGACAACTCACGCCTAGTGAAAGTGGAAGACCCGCGCCGCAAAAAGGAAATGAAGCATTTCGCGGTAGCCCTATGCTGCCTCTTTCTGCTGGTGATGACCTATGCATTACAGCATTTCAAAGCCATCGAATACGGATACAAAATTGAGGCTTTGAAGAGCCAGCGGGATGGCTTGGTAGATCTAAACCGGGCCTTGCAGCTTGAGGATGCATCGCTGAAGGATCCTAGCCGCATTGATGGGTTGGCGCGCCAGTTCGGCATGGAGCCGCCACAAGCGGGGCAAGTAATTCGCATGGATACGGCGTCGACAGATGCCAGCGCTCCGGTCATGGCCAGTGTGACACCCGTGTCGATGATTGCGGTGCGGTGATCGTAGCGTCGGGATTTTACAGTGAGTTTGATTCCAGGCGGCCAATGCTCAAGCAGCGGGCCGCCCTGTTTGTCTCAGGTCAGTTGCAGAAATTTATCAAGCTGAAAGCTCATGGCCACGAACGGCGCGCGGAACAACCTTAGGATCTATCTGCTGGGCGGCCTGCTCGTCCTGTGGTGTTGCGGCATTTGCCTCCGCCTTGTGCAGCTCCAGGTCTTTGAGTACGGCCAATTCGAGCGCAAGAAAGATCACGAGCAGCAACGCACAATCGAGGTTTCGGCCAAGCGTGGCGTTATTTACGATCGCGCTGGCAATGAATTGGCGGGATCCGAGTCCGTGGATTCGGTATTCGCAGTGCCCGTACAGATTCCGGATCTGGCGGCCACGATCTCTCTGATTTCCAGGATTACAAGGGATGACCCGAGGGAAACGCTGGCCCGCTGCCAGGCGGCGAAAACCTTCTGCTGGCTCACGCGCAAACCCGACGCAGATATCTCCCAGCGCATTCGCGACCTGCACCTTAGGGGAATTTATTTCCAAAAAGAAGCCAAAAGATTTTATCCAAAGCAGGAGCTTGCCGCTCAGACGCTGGGTTATGTGGGCATGGACGATCATGGGCTTAGCGGCATTGAACGCGAATTTGACGATCAACTCAGCGGCAGGCCGGGGCGAATGCTCTTCTCGGTCGACGCCCGTAACAACTCTTTCAGCAGCGTCGAGGAACAGCCAGAGCCCGGTGAAAACATCGTCCTTACGATCGACCAGCAGATTCAGTACATCGCCGAACGCGAGTTGGCAGCGGCGATGGCACAAACCCACGCCGTCAGCGGGACGGTGATTGTAGAAAATCCGCACACGGGCGAAATCCTGGCTCTCGCCAACCAGCCGACATTCAATCCCAATAACACGCGCGAGATCACCCCAGCGAGTCTGAAGAATCACGCCGTCAGCGATATCTACGAACCCGGTTCCACGTTTAAGCTCGTCACGATTTCAGCGGCGTTGCAGGAAAAAGTCACCAACCCAAATGAAGTATTCGATTGTCAGATGGGTTCGATTCTCTTCAATGGAATGAGAATACGCGACAGCAAACCCCATGGGCTCCTCAGCGTGACCGATGTACTTGCCGAATCGAGCGACGTCGGTTCCATCAAGATTGCACTGCGGCTGGGTGAAGATCGCTTTTATAAATACATCCGGGATTACGGGTTCGGGCAACCGACCGGAATCGAACTGCCGGGCGAAACACGCGGACTGACCAAGCCGGTGAGCCGCTGGTCGAAGGTCTCGATCGCCGCCATCTCCATGGGACAGGAGATTGGCATTTCGCCTCTGCAATTGGCCAGCCTGGTCTCGACGTTCGCAAATGACGGTGTGGCCGTGCCTCCGCGCATCCTGGCGGCAACTGTGGAGCCGAAAACAGCGCCCAAGATGGTGGCATTTCATCCGGCGGAGGGTCACAGGATCATATCTTCGGAAACCGCTGCCGAAATGAAGCAGATGATGCGGAAAGTTGTGCTCGAAGGCACTGCCCGCAAGGCCATTCTGGTGGGATATTCCTCCGCCGGCAAAACCGGCACGGCGCAGAAAGTGGATCCAGCGACCGGCGCATATTCGCACACCAAGTATGTCGCATCCTTTGCCGGATTCGCGCCGATCAATAACCCAGCCATTGTCGTGGCCGTGATTCTGGATTCTGCGGTCGGACTTCATCAGGGAGGCCAAATTTCTGCGCCGGTATTTCAGCGGGTGGCCCAGCAGGTGCTCGAGTATATGCACGTCCCCCACGATCTCGAACTACCTGCCTCGCGCCAGGTCCTTTTGGCCCGCAATCAAATTAAAGACCAGGACCTGGAGGATGGCCCGCAAGAACACTTGGGTTCTATTGGAATTCAAGAGGATGAGAGCGATGCGCCCTCAATTACCCTCGGCAATGCGAATCCCACTGCAACGCCCAGCGGCGGCGTCACGCGCGCGGCATTGCGGGAGCAAGAGCCGATGTCCCCTACACCAACCGCGCAATCCCCAGCAGGCAGCCGGGTACCTGATCCGCCCCCAAATCCGCAGCCAGCCGCGCGCCAGGGAACGGTGGTGCTGGAAGTCGAGCAGGGAGGCATTGTCGTTCCATCTTTCATCGGAAAGAGTGTGCGATCGGCTGCGGAAATCGCACAGGAGAACGGGCTTGACTTGGATTCAGTCGGCAGTGGTCTGGCAAGAGATCAATCTCCGCCTCCTGGTTCCCACGTGGCTGCCGGGACACAGGTCATCGTGCGCTTTGCCCGATAAAGAACAACGCCCGCGAAGGACTAGACTTATCTCACGCCCATGAAATTCCAGGACATGCTCGAAGGGGTCGAAACCCTCTCACAGCGCGGGGGTGCCGAGGTGACCGGCCTGGAATACGACTCGCGGCGTATCAAACCCGGGAACCTGTTCGTCGCCATGAGGGGTGAGTCGAGTGATGGCAATCGCTTTATCGATCAGGCGATTTCTTCTGGCGCTGTAGCGATTGTCACCGACTCACCGAGCGAAGGGGAGCGGATGGGCGTCGCCTGGGCGCGTGTGGCGCATGGGCGCAGAGCGGTGGCCACGCTGAGTGCAAATTTTTACCGGCATCCGATCGAGAAAATTGCGGCGACGGGAATTACGGGAACAAACGGCAAGAGCACCACAGCATTTCTGGTCGAAGCCATTTTGAAGGCTGCCAAGCGCCGAAGTTTGCTGATCGGCACAATTGAATATCATGTTGCCGGGCGAATTCTCCCCGCTCCGCACACCACGCCGGAGGCGCTCGAACTGAATCGGCTCTTCGCCGAAGCTTCGAGCGAAGGCGTCAATGAAGCGGTGATGGAGGTTTCGTCTCACGCGCTCGAACAAGAGCGAGTCTATGGCATTCCTTTCGATGTGGCCGCTTTTACCAATCTAACGCGCGATCATCTCGACTATCACCACACCATGGAACAATACTTCGCGGCGAAGAGAATTCTTTTTGAAGGTTGCGGTACGTCCGCCCCGCGCGTGTCAGTGCTGAACGGTGATGACGAATACGGCGTGAAGCTTATCGATATGAGCAGGAAGCGATCCCAGGTTTTGACTTACGGACTGTCGCACGGTGATTTCCATCCAATCAAGGCAGAAATGACCCCCCGTGGCACGCGACTGGCAATTGCTACGCCAGCTGGTAGTCTCGACACCTTTTCGCAGCTCATTGGTAGGGTAAATGTTTACAACATTCTGTGTGCGGCCGCCATCGGGCACGCGCGCGGCTGCTCCGGGGAAGCCATCTCAGAGGGCATATCCACGTTGACTCATGTACCTGGACGGTTTCAGCGCGTGGATTGTGGCCAGCCATTCACGGTTGTCGTTGACTATGCCCACACCGATGATGCGCTGCGCAATTTAACTCTCCTGGCGAGAGAATTTGTCCGGCAGGCTGGGCAGAAGGGCCGTGTCCTCACGCTATTCGGATGCGGCGGTGATCGCGATCGCAATAAGCGTCCGCTAATGGGGGAAGCGGCTGGACGAGGCAGTGATATGGTCTTTCTGACATCCGATAATCCACGCGGCGAAGATCCACTTTCAATCATTAATGATGCGCTCGTCGGTTTACAGAAATCTGGTGTCAAATACAAGATAGAACCCGACCGGCGAGCAGCCATCGCGCTCGCGATAGGGGAGGCGAATGACGGAGACATTGTGCTCCTGGCAGGAAAGGGACACGAGAAAATGCAGATTACGCGCATGGGCCCATTACCCTTCGACGACGTGGAAGTCGCACGCCAGGCATTGAGCGCCGCCGGTTTTGATTGCGCAGGCTATGCGGCAGCAGGAAAAAATTGATGAAGTTGCCCCTCTCACGCGTCGCCGAGTTTACCTCTGCCAGAGGCAATTTTGATCGCAACGCCATCGCGGAAGCGTATTCGATCGACTCACGCACAATTCGACCGGGGCAGTTATTTTTTGCCGTTAAAGGAGAACGGCTTGACGGTCACGACTTTGTAGAACAAGCCCTGGAAAAGGGAGCGGTGGCCGCAGTTGTCAATAAAGACGCACGTAAACGGTACTCTCATGCCGCATCGGTGCTCACTGTTGAAGATACGCTGCCCGCGTTGCAGAATCTTGCAACAGCAGTGCGGCGCTTATGGGGGAAGCCGCTAATCGGAATCACCGGATCAGCCGGTAAAACAACAACGAAAGACGCGATTGCCCACGTTTTGAGTACGCGGTACCGTGTGCTTAAGTCTGAGGGTAACTTCAATAATCATTTCGGGCTTCCTTTGATGCTGCTTAAACTCGAGGCTGAGCACGAACTAGCCGTCATTGAAATGGGCATGTCGCATGCGGGCGAAATTACGACCTTGGCGCGAATCGCGATGCCGGATATTGGTGTGGTGACAAACGTTGCGCCGGTGCACCTCGAGTATTTCGACTCTATTAAAGGCATTGCCAGGGCAAAGTACGAATTGATTGAATCGCTTCCGCCCGATGGTGTTGCCATTTTGAATGCGGACGACGAGTACGTGTCGCAATTCGGCAGGAGCTTCCGCGGCAAGGTGATAACCTACGGCATAGCCGACGGTACGGGGGTACGAGCGGAAAACATCGAACCCCGCGGTGTCGAGGGTTCGGCCTTTGACGTGGTCGTAGGCAATCGGCGTGAGCGCGCATTTCTTCCACTCGTCGGAATGCATAACATTCACAATGCGCTGGCTGCGGTTGCGGTGGGACTGGATCGCGGACTGACCCTCAAGCAGGCTGCGCATGCCTTGTTGTCGCTGCAAGCAGCTGACAAACGCGGGCAGGTAGTCCAGTTCGGCAACACCACACTCATCAACGATTGCTACAATTCCAACCCAAAGGCATTGAATGCCATGGTGGATGCGCTGGCCGGCATGCCGGCGAAGCGGCGCATTGTCGTTGCTGGGGAAATGTTGGAGTTGGGTCCGGAAGCGGAGCAGATGCATTGGGCTTGCGGGGAATATATCGCAGAAAAGAAGATCGACTTTCTCCTTGGTGTGCGTGGGCTGGCGTCGCCGATGGTAGAGGCTGCCCGTCGTAAGGGAATGCAGGCACAATTCGTGGAGACTCCGGAGGAAGCCGGGGAGTGGCTGGCCCGCGAGACCCGGAGTGGTGATGTGATTCTACTGAAAGCGTCGCGCGGCGTCAGGCTCGAGCGGGCGCTGGAGACTTGGAAGTCGAACGCGCTCAATGCACGCGCGACGTAAGAACCGTGGCACGGAGGCCGATTGCTCTACTGGCTGCTCTACCTGAAGCTATACCATTATTTTCCGCCATTCCGCATTTTTCGCTATTTGACCTTTCGCACGGCGTTTGCCAGTTTAACTGCATTGTTCACCGGACTGGTGATTGGCCCTCTTGTGATCCACAAGCTGCGTGAATTTCAGATTGGACAATACATCCGGGAGGAAGGCCCGAAGTCGCATCAAAAGAAATCAGGCACGCCCACGATGGGAGGCCTGCTAATTGCGATTTCTGTAGTGATTCCCACACTGTTGTGGGCTGATCTCGGCAATCGTTTTGTCTGGATTGCCGTATTTGCCATTTGCGCCTTCGCCGCCATTGGGTTCACCGACGATTACATAAAAGTGGTGCACCGGCGCAACCTCGGCCTGACCGGTCGCGCCAAACTAGGCCTTCAAATCGCGACCAGTATCGTCATCGCCGTGATCTTGATAGCCATGCAGACCCGTGGCCTTTATTCCACGAAACTGGTCGTACCTTTTTTCAAGCAGTTTCGCCCAGACCTCGTCATCGGTAGTTTGTTGCGCAATCCCGCGTTATGGCCGCTGGCATTTCTGCCCTTTATAGCCTTTGTCACGCTGGTGATTGTGGGTTCGAGCAACGCCGTGAACTTAACTGATGGACTGGACGGTCTCGCCATTGGCTGTACGGTGATTGCGGCCGGAGCCCTTGTTGTTCTTACTTACGTCAGCGGTCATGCCACTTTCGCCTCGTACCTCGAACTGGAACGCATGCCGCAGGTTGGCGAGCTTACAATCTTTTGCGGCGCCATGGTCGGCGCGTCGATTGGATTTCTTTGGTACAACGCGCACCCCGCGGAAGTCTTTATGGGAGACGTCGGCTCGCTCGCCCTCGGTGGGGCGATTGGGACCGTGGCCGTCATCATCAAACAGGAATTGCTGTTGCCCTTCATCGGCGGGGTATTCGTGATTGAAGCGCTATCGGTAATTCTGCAAGTCGGGTCCTATAAGCTTCGCAAGAAACGTATCTTCAAGATGGCGCCTTTGCATCATCATTTCGAACTGCTGGGCTGGTCGGAGTCCAAAATCATCGTGCGCTTCTGGATTGCCTCCCTGGTTTTTGCCCTGTTCGCCTTAACCACGCTAAAACTGAGATAATTCTGCACGCGAAGATGGAACTGCAAAATAAACATGTGCTTGTGGTAGGTCTGGGAAAGTCCGGCGTGGCGTCGGCCCTTTTCTTAAAGGAGCATGGAGCTCGTGTTACGGTTTCGGACAGCAAGACTCCCGATCAGCTGAGCAAAGAAATTCCTCTATTGCTCGATCACGGCATCGCGGTTGAGACTGGCGGCCATGGCGAGCGGGCCTTTGGCGGACAAGATTTGATTGTCGTGAGCCCAGGCGTCCCGGCGGATGTGCCATTGCTTACACAGGCGCGCGCCCAGGGCAAGAAGGTAATCGGCGAAATTGAACTCGCGGCTGTATTTTTCCCCGGTTCTATCGTCGCGATCACTGGTTCCAACGGGAAAACGACGACTACCGCACTCACGGGGCAGATCGTGGCGGCAGCCGGCTGTCACACGGTTGTAGGCGGAAACATCGGGACACCCGCGATTACTCTGGTCGAACAAGCCGACAGGAGTACGATTGCCGTTCTCGAAGTCTCGAGTTTTCAACTCGAGACAATTGAAACATTTAGGCCGAAAGTTGCCGCCGTGCTTAACATAACGCCAGACCATTTGGATCGTCATCGTACCTTTGCTGTATACAAAGCGGCTAAGGCGCGAATTTTTGAGAATCAGCGTAGCGACGATTTTGCCGTGTTAAATGCCGATGATCCAAGTTGCGAGGAAATAGCACCACGTGGGCGTGGACAGGTCATGTGGTTCAGTCGAAAAAAAGAAGTACATCAAGGTGCATTTGTGCGGGGTGGTCGGATTTTCTTTCATGATGCAAAAGGCCAGCGCGAGGTCATGCTCGCGTCGGAGATTCCGTTGAAAGGTGCGCACAATCTTGAAAATGTTCTAGCCGCGGTTTGTACGGGCATGCTACTGGGCTGCGATCCGCAGGTCATTCAACAAACCGTAAAAAGCTTTAAAGCTGTAGCACACCGTCTGGAGTTCGTCGCCAGAATCGACGGGGTGGAGTACTACAACGACTCAAAAGCCACAAACGTGGACGCGACCATCAAGGCGCTCGAATCCTTCCCTGCCAATATTCACCTGATTCTCGGCGGCAAGGACAAAGGTAGCGACTACTCGGCCCTGAACGAGCTGCTGCGCCAGCGTGTGAAGCGGGTTTATACAATTGGCGCAGCGGCAGCCAAAATCGAGTCCCAAATCAAGGGGCCACCCGTGGTTCATGCCGAGACATTGGAAAATGCAATAAAGGCGGCCACAAGCGTGGCCGTAGCCGGCGACGTTGTTTTGCTCGCCCCTGCCTGTTCGAGTTTTGATCAGTTTGCGAATTATGAAGAGCGCGGCCGGTGCTTCAAAGAACTCGTCAGCAACCTGTCGGTTAAGACGGTAGCGTGACGCTTTTCCCAGAAGTGCCCTTGTCCGAACCACAAGAGTTACCCATCCTGCTTCGTCCCTCGAAATGTTGCTGATTCACAATCGCCTTCCGTGGTGAAATGAACCTTCATGGCAAAACGTGTCAGCGTCGACGGATGGCTCTTTACGGTCACGCTGCTCCTGGTCTTTATCGGGCTGGTGATGGTCTTTTCTGCCTCCGCGGTCATGGCCAAAGAACGGTACGGCTCAGGATATTTCTTTCTACTGCGTCAACTGGGATGGGCAGCGGCGGGCCTTATTGCCATGGTCGCGGCCATGAAGATCGATTATCGCCGTTATAAACACCCTGCTGTTGTGTTCACCCTGTTAGGCATCACGACGCTGATGCTGATTTCCGTTTTTTTTCTGGATCGCTCGCATAACACTCATCGCTGGATTCATTTGGCCGGCTTTTCCTTTCAACCATCCGAGATGGCCAAGCCAGCTCTCATCCTATTTTTGGCATATTTTCTGGCCGATAAAACGAAGGCGATTACGGATTGGCGCAGCACAATCTTGCCGGCTGCGTTGCCTACGCTGGTCTTTATCGGGCTGATCGTCTTTCAACCGGACTTGGGTACGGCTATCGCATGTGCCGCGATCACCGTTTGCGTCCTCTTTGTGGCGGGCATGGACATGCGCTATCTCGGTTATGCATTTCTGGCATCACTGTTGCCGCTTTATTTCCTCATTTGGCATGTTGCCTATCGTCGAGCACGAATTTTGGCGTTTCTCAACCCCTATGCGGATCCCCAAGGCAAAGGCTTCCACATCATTCAGTCGCTCATCGCAGTTAGCACTGGTGGCGTGCTGGGCCTTGGGCTCATGGAGGGGAAGCAAAAGCTGTTTTATTTGCCGGAGCCCCACACCGATTTTATTTTTGCCGTGACCGCCGAAGAACTCGGCCTGTTGGGCTCACTGACCGTCGTTCTTTTATTTTCTATTTTCCTCTGGCGAGGCATTCGTACAGCTGTGAAGACGCGCGAGAATTTTGGGCGTTTTCTCGCAGTGGGCATCACCAGCATGGTCGTGGTCCAGGCCTTTATCAACATGAGCGTCGTATTGGGGCTCATGCCCACGAAAGGCATTCCTTTGCCATTCATTTCTTATGGCGGATCCTCTTTATTCATGACGTTGGCCTGCGTTGGCGTGCTGCTGAACGTCAGCAAGCAGGCTGAGTAATTTATAGTCCTTTCATGCGAGCCATTCTGGCGGGCGGAGGCACGGGAGGTCACGTCATTCCCGCCCTTGCCATCGCCCAGGAACTTCGGCTGCAAAACGGCGCGGAAATTCTTTTCGTCGGCACGGAACGTGGCATTGAGAATCGCCTGGTTCCGGCTGCCGGCTTCCGGCTGAAACTCGTCAAAGTGGGTGCCTTAAAAAACGTGGGCTTCGCAACCCGCCTCAAGACGGCCCTGGATCTGCCGCGTGCGATTTGGGCGTCTCATAACATTTTGGAGGAATTCAAGCCAAATGTGGTCATCGGCGTCGGCGGGTATGCCTCTGGGCCGGCAATGCTCGCCGCGATCCTGCGTGGTATACCCACGATTGCCTTTGAGCCGAACGTCGTTCCCGGATTTGCCAATCGCGTTGTTGCCAAATTTGTTTCCGCGGCGGCGGTCCATTTCGATGAAACCGCAAAGTATTTTCACAATGCCAAAGTTACAGGCGTCCCAGTCAGACAAGCTTTCTTTGAGATTCACAAGCGGGAGCTAGACGGCCCGCCCACTCTGCTGGTTTTCGGCGGGAGCCAGGGCGCGCACGCCATCAATCAAGCGGTGATGGCCGCGGAACCGCTTCTCCGTAAAGAGTTTCCGGGCATTCGTGTCATACATCAAACCGGAGAGCGTGACTATAATGACGCGGTGGCTGCTTATGCGGGATCTGGGGGGTCATTCGAGGCCTTTCGCTTCATTGATGATATGCCCGGTTATTTTGCCCGCGCCGACTTGCTGATCTGCCGTTCAGGAGCGAGCACCGTGGCAGAGATCGCAGCGGCGGGTAAGCCGGCCCTGTTCATCCCATTTCCGCGCGCTGCTGATGACCATCAAAAACGCAATGCTGAAGCGCTCGAACGCTCAGGCGCTGCGGCCATGCTTGAAGAAGCGAACCTAAATCCGCATGGTTTGGTGGAGATGGTTGTCGCTCTACTGCGCGACTCCGAGCGGCTGCAGAAAATGGGAGAGGCTGCGCGGGGATTGTCCCATCCGGCCGCAGCCAGTGAAATTGCCCAAATGGCTGCTGCGGTGTCTAAGAGTTAAAAGCTATGTTTGCCAAGATTCAACGCATTCATTTCGTAGGCATCGGCGGCATCGGCATGAGCGGCATTGCCGAGGTCCTGTTGAACCTTGGCTACAAAGTCTCCGGTTCCGATCTCAAGAGTTCGGCCGTCACCTCCCGGCTGGCAAAGCTGGGCGCGGCAACCTTCGAGGGCCATAGCGCTCAAAATGTTCTTAGCGCGGAAGTCGTCGTCACCAGTTCGGCGATTGCATCCGACAATCCAGAAGTTGTCGAGGCCCGGCGCCTGCACATTCCCGTCATTCAACGTGCTGAGATGCTGGCGGAGTTAATGCGCCTGAAATACGGGATTGCTATCGCCGGCATGCATGGCAAGACGACCACGACTTCCATGGTCGCAGCCGTGCTTGCGGCCGGTGGCCTTGACCCAACCGTGGTCGTTGGTGGCCGCGTGGATGCAATGGGCTCCAATGCACGCCTCGGAAAATCGCAATATCTGGTTGCGGAAGCCGACGAGAGCGACAGGTCCTTTCTCAAGCTCAGTCCAATTCTCTCGGTCGTCACCAATATTGATCGCGAGCACATGGATTGCTACCGCAACATGCGTGATGTGAAACAAGCTTTCCTCGATTTCATGGATAGAGTGCCTTTTTATGGCATGGTGGTGTTGTGTAATGACGATCCCCTCCTACGCCGCCTGATTCGAGTGGTGCGCCGCCGCACCGTGACCTACGGCACGACGAAGGACTCTCACTTTCACATCGCGCTCGGAAACACAAGTTTCGATATGGCTGAAAATCGCCCCATCAGTAATTTCATCGTCAACTACCAGGGTAAAAGCCTCGGAGAGTTTCGTCTGCACGTCCCCGGCTTGCACAACATACTTAACGCCACAGCTGCCATCGCCGTCGGAGTAGGCCTCGATATCAAAGTCACTGACATTCGGCGCGCGCTTGAAAGCTTCCGCGGCGTGGATCGTCGCTTTCAGTTGCGCGGCAAAGCAGCAGGCGTGAGCATTATCGACGATTACGGTCACCATCCCACCGAAATTCGGGCCACACTGGCTGCTGCGCGACAGTGCGGCTTTCGCAAAATTCACGTCATCTTCCAACCTCATCGTTACACTCGAACGCGCGATCTCATGGATGACTTTGCTGCCTCATTTTCCGATGCGGATTCATTGACGGTTCTAGATATTTATCCCGCCAGCGAGCAGCCGATCACGGGAATTAGCGGCGAGGCGTTAGCACAAAAGATTCGCGCACATGGGGTTCCCGTCGAATACGCTTCTTCGTTTGCTGATGCAATTGCCATAAGCGCTATTTCCGCCCGGCCCGGTGACATGATTCTTACTCTTGGTGCGGGCAGCATCTCCCAACTTGGCCCTATGTTATTGGAAACGCTCGACGAGTCTTCTAAGAAATCAACCGCTGCTCCCATGCGCCTTTGACGGGTTGTAAAAAATAATTCACAAGACTCGAGGCCTCCTGCTCGATAACGATCTGTTGAGGTCCGCGTCTAACGAATTGTAAGCGTCAAGGAGCAACGACATGGTCTCAGAAAAAGCTCTCTATTGGATTTCGGCGGGCCTCATTGCATGTGCAGCTCTTAATCATGCTGTCGTGCGAAGGGATTTCGCTTCGCCGATTAATGGCGCTGCCAGCCAGTTGGTCCAGCGGTTCTTTGACCGTGGTGAACGCTACGCTTCCATTACCCAGGTGGCTCTGAGTTCCAAGGAACAATGTCGCCGAAATCGGGTGGTCGGGGCGCAGGTTCAAGGACGCGTTGCCGACCTCCAAACGATTCTGGCGCGGGAGCAATATGGGATGGCGCGCCTTGAAAGCCAGAAAGCGCAACTGGTGGCGCTGAAGCAATTGAAATGCGCCACAGTGAGCTTGAGCACCGGGAGTTTCAAGGTTGAGGCCGCCGACCCCGATGTCGCGATCGATGCCTCGTTCTAATTCGTAATCGATTCCGAAGTTAGCGAAGCGATGCGCTCTTGTAGTTTTCTCGTGATTTCCTCAGGCAACTCCTCCTTGCCAAAGCTCATTGCTTCGCCATATGTGATGCGAACTGCCCCAGGGCCGGCGAAGAATTTCCCTGCCTGCCGCAACTCAAACAAACCCTCAATCCGCATCGGCACAACCGGGATTCCAAGCTGCGAGGCCAGTACGCCGATTCCCATCCGAAAGGGCTGAAGTCTTCCATCGCGCGTGGTTGCGCCTTCGGGAAAAATTAACACGCTCCAACCCTTTTCCACGAGTTCGCCGATGAAAGAGAAGCTCTCGCGGACCCCTCCCTTCTGAGGTAGAGGAAACACATTCATCAGCGCGCTCACCAGCAGATATTGCATCTGCTGATAAAGCCGCCAGAATATTTTGCCCTGGGGATGCCGCATGCTGCGCAGCCGCTCTCCTCCCATCGCCACAGCCAAGTGGCGTCGCGTGCGTACAGGGAGCGAGGGCAAAAGAATGCCTAAATCGATCGTCGTTACGTGATTACAGGCAAAAAGCACAGGGCCGTCGAGTTTCGACAGATTCTCCTTACCCAAGCCGCTTGGCCAGCCCAGGATGAATGCCGCGGGACAAACTAAAAGATAAAAAGCCGCATCACGGACCCACGTAACGGGCCATCGGCGAGGCCAGTCGACATAAGGAAACGCAGGCTCCGTCACGGCGGGCTGCGCCAAAAGCTCTTCAATATCGCCAACTGTGGTTGCCCCGGCAATCCTGGTTTCGTCCAAATCCATCTGATAGCGGTCTTCCAGATAAGCCAGCAAATCCACTCGATCCATGGAAGACAGGTTCAAATCGTCTCCGAGACGAGACTGCATCGATACGGTGGTCTTCGATCCGCCTTTGATTCTTGCCACCCACTCCGGCAGCCCGGAGAGGCCGCGTTCTGCGTTTGCCTTCGATTCAATTCTTCGGCGAATTTCTGCCAGTAAGGGTTTCTGGGTTGGCGTTCGCGGAAAATCAGCATCGGGCCAGACTTGCCATTTCCGAATCTGTTGATATGCCGCGAGTGTTTGATTCGCCTTCTGAATAACGTCTGCCCCGTTCGTTTCCGAACTTCTTAGCAGCAGCACAGCGCAAGCTTCCGCGTTCCCGTCGCGCTTGAGTCCCAGAACCACGCAATCCCGGATTTCTGGCAGAACTCGCAGGGCAGCTTCAAGATCTTCAGGATGGATCTTCATCCCTTCGGACGTCACGATGACGTTCTTGCTCCGGCCCTTAAAATAAAGTCTCCCGTGTTCGTCAACTTCCCCGAGGTCCCCGGTGTGGAACCAGCCTTGATCGTCAAGGACGGGGGCGATGCTGCCGCTCCGCCAATACCCGGCCGCCACATTCTCACCGCGCACCAGAATCTCGCCCTCTGGCGATAGCTTCACTTCCCGGCCCGGCAGCGCCTTTCCAATCGACCCACGAGTGACTTTGAAAGGATGATTCAAGCTTACTGTTGCCGTCGTCTCCGTGAGGCCATAGCCTTGAATCACGGCGTAGCCTATGCGTCCCCAGAACCGCTCGATATCGGCGGCGAGCGCCGCGCCACCGGAAACGATGGCCCAGAACCGCCAGCCCAATTGCCGATGGATTCTCCTGAATGCCCACCAGCGCCACAAGAAATTTCGCCCTTCGGCTCGTTCAAATTGCTTGTGGAACTTCTCAAGTTCTCCATGGCTTTCGAGATCGCGTTCAATCTTCTCGTGCAGCGATTCGGCAACTCGCGGGACAGTCGCCAGCACATTGATCTTTTCTCGTCGGATGGTGCTCACAACCTCCGCCGGCCGCAAGGAATCGCTAAAATACGTGGTTGCTCCCAGGATCTGTGCAATGAAAATGCCCATTGTCTGTCCAAAGACGTGGCTCAAAGGCACGAGATTCAGAATGCGCAGTGGATGAATGAATCTTTCGTAGCGCCTGTACTTCTGAAACTCGGCCTCTATCGGTTCGAGATTTGCCAACAAGTTACCGTGAGTGATGACCACGCCTCTCGGTTCGGCGGTTGTGCCCGACGTGAAAATGATCTCGGCTGCATCGTCGCGGCGTAACTCAACCAACTTCCACTTCGAGCCGGGGACAGTCGCAGCCGAGCCACGGATTTCGTCAAAATAGACAACCGGTGTGGCCTCATCGATTCGCGCAGCGCCTCGCGAGTTCACGATCATACGTGGCTTGATCTGCGCAGCTACGCGTACGGCAAAGTCCAGCGAAGCTATTGCGTCCATCGGCACCGCAATCACTCCCCGCGCCAGGCAGCCCAGAAACGCGGCGATCCATTCGCCCGAATTTTCGCCCCAGAGCATAACGCACTCACCGCGCTTGACTTCTCTTTGTTCCAGTTGTTGGGCAAACGACTGCGCAGCCGCGATTAAACGTGCGTAACTCCAGCGCTCAATCTTATAGCCATGCCGCCAAACCACGGCGATTTCGTCCTCAGGGCGAGAATCGACCTGAAAATATTCAAGAACGGACTGCCGTCGAATTGTTTGGGTTTCGGCCATCTTCAGGCCCTACGACTGCGCTTGGCTGTACCGGCAGCCTTCGCCTGTGCAAAACGCACCAACTTTCTTCTATCTCAATTTCACAAAAGCATTTATATTTATTTTGCTCTCGGTTCCCTGACGACAACTGACCTGATTTGATGGCACGGAAATCCGGCTCCACCATCACGCAGGAAGAGTTGTACCCGAACTCCGACGAGTTTGTGCGCAACGAAGAAGAGATGGACGATGCGCGCCTCCTCGACTTGGATACGGAACAGGAATCCCCTTTTCTGCGCGGACAGAAGCGCATTCCGGCGCGCCGTGGCGCGCTCCCCAAGAAGACCGCGAATCGACTCCTCTGGGCGGCCGGAGCCATTACCATCCTCGTCATCTGTGGCGCCGCGATTGGCGCGGTGTATCAATACGGCGAGCACTCCTGGCGCTTCCGAGTTGATTCGAGTGATGACATCGATGTCGCCGGGCTCCACAATGTTACCCGCTCGCAAGTCATCGAGGTCATGGGTGGCGATATTGGCCGCAACATCTTCTTTGTGCCACTCGATCAGAGACAAGTGCAACTGCAACAAATCCCCTGGGTGGAATCTGCCAGTGTGATGCGCTTTGCCCCCAATCGCTTGCGCATTGAAATCCGTGAACGCACGCCCGTTGCCTTTATTCGCGTGGGCTCGAAAATCATGCTCACAGACTCGTCCGGCGCTTTGATAGAACTCCCTCCGCCGAGTAAAGGCAAGTATTCATTTCCTGTGATTGTTGGAGCTAACGCGGGCGAGCCTCTTTCCAGCCGCGCTGCGCGTATGAAAATTTACAACCAGTTCGTTGCTGACCTCGATTCCGATGGCGGCCATCACTCGCAGGATCTCAGCGAAGTCGACCTCTCCGATCCTGACGATGTCAAGATCGTACCCAATGACGCTCAAGGGGACATACTCATTCACCTGGGCTCTTCCAATTACCTCGATCGCTACAAGATTTATCAAGCGCACATCCGCGAATGGCGGCAACAGTTCACGAAACTCGAATCTGTGGATCTCCGCTACGACAACCAGATCATCGTGAACCCGGATATGCAGGGCACAGCCAGGCAGCCACCGCTTTCGGCTGCGGCCGCGCGTGCCGCCATGTCCGTGGGCGTCAAACAGGCAGCGCTGGTCAATAAAGAAATGTTGGCGCGGGCTGAGCCTCCATCGAATGCTCACGCAGTCGTCAAACAACCGGCGTCCGCAAGTGTGAAGACCCCACCTGCGCACAAAAGTATTCGGAAGAACGTGAAAGCGCATCCGCACAAAAAGGCGGGGTCAAGAGTCAAACAGTCGGCTGTCTCGACGCAGCAACCCAAGTCAGCCCCTTCTGCGAAGGGAACAGTTCAAACCACTCCGAACTCGGCAAGCTCGACATCCGCCAAGCCCAGTCCGGATATTACGAATGAGGAATAGCAGCGACGCATGGGCAACCAGTACGAACATCTATTAACGGCGATTGATGTGGGCAGCGCCAAGACTTGCGTGCTCGTCGCTGAGATCACGGACGCCGGCATTCGCTATCGGGGGCACGGCATCGCCGAGTCGCGCGGCTCACGCAAGGGCGTTATCGTCGACCTTGACAAGGCCGTGGCTTCCGTCGAGAAGGCCGTCGAGCGGGCCGAAGATTCCGCGGGTATTCCCATTGAACACGCCATTCTTGGTACTGCTGGCGCGCACGTGCGTGGCGTTAACAGTCACGGCGGAATCAGCTTTGGCACGCGCTCCCGCGAAATTGGGCGAGAAGAGATCCGTCAAGCGGTCGAAAAGGCTCGTTCCATACCTATTCCTGCGGATCGCGAAATTCTTCATCTGCTGCCTCAGGAATTCATTCTCGATGGTCACAATGTCGTTCAGGATCCTTTAGGCATGATGGCCACGCGCCTCGAAGTTCGCGTCCACATCGTCACCGCGTCTTCGAGCGCTACACAAAATGTCGTGACCGCAGTCAACCGTGCCGGTGTCCACGTGGACGATACGGTGTACGAACCCCTGGCCTGCGCCGATTCTGTACTTAGCTCTGATGAGCGCGAGCTTGGCATCTGCCTCGCCGATCTCGGCGCAGGATCCACCAATCTCATCGTCTTCCACGAAGGCGCAGTGGCGCATACCGCGGGCATCCCCATCGGCGGCGACCATTTCACCAGCGACCTTTCATTTGGGATGTGCACACCCGCCACCGATGCCGAAAAAATCAAGAAGCTCTACGGCAACACCGTGGTCACGCTGGTTCCCGAAGGCAACGAAATCGAAGTGCCCTCCGTGGGAGATCGCCCATCGCGTTTAATACCGCAGCGCCAGATTGCGGAAATTCTCGAGCCGCGCGCGCGCGAACTCTTCGAATTGCTGCGCGACAATCTCCGCCATGCCGGCATGATGGAAATGTGTGTTGGCGGAATTGTGATGACCGGCGGCGCTTCGCGTCTCCCCGGTATGTGGGACACAGCGGAGTCTGTAATACGCCGCCCGGTGCGTCTGGCCGGTCCAGCACCCCTCGCGAAGATGCCCTCGACTTTGGCTGAGCCGGAGTACGCAACGATTTTGGGCATGGCCTGTTATGGTCAACGCTCGCGAATAGCGCGCGGGCTGCAAGACGTCCGCTGGAGTACGAAATTGAAATTAATGTTTGCGAAAAAAGGCGCTTAGCCATGCAATTAGCAATTGGCTCTTAGCAAAACGCTTGATCGTCCTACTAAGTGCCAAATGCCAAGTGCAAAATGCTGAAATGAGGTCACTATGAAAAAAGAGTCCGATATCCGCATCAGCTTTAACGAAGAAGCCCGCAACGACGCCAAGATCAAAGTCATCGGAGTAGGTGGAGGCGGCGGAAACGCTGTCAATCGCATGATTGATGCCGGCATGGAAGGCATCGAGTTCATCGTCGCCAACACCGACCTTCAGGCCCTTCGCATGTCGAATGCGCCCATGAAGATTCAACTTGGCGTCAAGCTGACCAACGGACTCGGTGCAGGCGCGAACCCGGAAATCGGCCGGAAAGCCGCGCTCGAAGACTCCGACAAAATCATCGAAGCCCTCGAAGGCGCGGACATGGTTTTCGTCACCACCGGTCTTGGTGGAGGCACCGGCACCGGCGCAGCTCCCATCATTGCTTCGCTGGCCAGCGAAATGGGCGCGTTGACCGTGGCTGTGGTCACTAAGCCCTTCGCCTTCGAAGGCAAACGCCGCATGCAACAGGCCGATCGCGGCATCTCCGAGTTGATGGAGGCCGTGGACACAACCATCGTCATTCCCAACGAAAAACTTCTCGCTGTCGCGCAGGATGCCGGCTTCTTCGAATCCTTCCGCGTTGCCGACGACATTCTTCGCCAGGGCGTGCAGGGAATTTCCGATATCATCACCATCCCCGGCATCATCAATCGTGACTTCGCTGATGTGAAGGCCATCATGGCTGGCATGGGCTATGCCGTCATGGGCACAGCCACAGCCAACGGCACGCGCCGCGCCACCGAAGCCGCGCAAAAAGCTATAGCTTCCCCGCTGCTCGAAGCGGGAGCCATTGACGGCGCTCGCGGCATTCTCATCAACATCACTGGCTCGTCAGCGCTCAAGCTCGCGGAAGTGCAGGAAGCCTGCGGCATAATTCAGGATGCAGCCGACGACGACGCCAATATTATTTTTGGCGCTGTCCTCGATGAAAAGATGAAAGACGCAGTCAAGATCACGGTCATCGCCACTGGATTCAAAGAATGCGTACGCCGCAAGCCGCACGCGCACGAAACTCGCACCGGATTTGTGATCTCGCCAGAAGGGGCTTCAGTTCACGCGAAGCCGCGAGAAGAGGAAGACGATTTCTTTAAGCGCGATTCCGATGGCGGCTCATCCAACCGGCCGATGGTGATGCACGATGCACAGGAAGAAATCGCAATCGTCGAGACCGCGTCACCCGCGCCGCAACCTCACGCCGAGGTTATTGCCATGGACGCGTCCCGAGACGCTCAATTGCATGAAGCCGTCATCCGCGAAAGCATGATGGCAAACTTCGATCCGCAGGACGATCTCGACGTGCCCGCATTCATGCGCAAGCGAAACGAAGCCAACTAACATCACGAAATCCGATGCCCCAGGTTCGCCGTAGTTTGGCTAACCTCGGTGACTAATGTCTTAGTCGCGTGCGTTGACTCATTAACCCAACCACATCACTGGCACGCCCTGCCCCAGCTTCTTGAAGTCTGAATCACTCGTCACCAGCGTCGCCTTGTGCTCAATGGCCAACGCGGCCGCGAAGCTGTCCACGTAATAGAGCTTGTATTTTGCCTTGAGATCGGCCGCCTGCATGGCTCGCTGCGGAGTCGAATCCATGAGCTCTATCGGCAGCGGCTTCACTGCGCTCATAATCGCCAAAGCGCGATCTTTTCCATGTTGCCGGAGAATGCTTCCGTAAACTTCCCCATAATTCACCGCAGACATCAAAATCCTGCCACGCCCGTGCATCGCTTCCTTGAGCAATGCGCTCACTTTGTCGGAACCAGCTTGTTTCAAAAGGAAGATAAACAAAGCGCTGGCGTCAAAGACATAGGTTTTCACCGCTCGCGCATGCCTTCGCTGCGATGTTCTTTCTTCCACTCGGCGAGCAAGTCGGGCCCATCGGCAAGGCACCCCATGACCCGGTCAACATATTCTTCGGTCACCGGCTGAAGCACAATGCGTCCAAATTGATCTTCGATAAAATTCACCCGCGTTCCCGCTTCGATTCCATGCTTGCGGCGCAACTCCGCCGGAACCACGAGTTGTCCTTTGGACGTGAACGTCGCACTTAATCTATCCATGCCTTACATTCTAGCAAAAAGTAAGACCTCAAAGGAATCCTCGCCCTTTCCTCCCATGGGAAATCTCTTTCCACTCTTTCCCTCGAACAGGGAGTATCGTTCCAGTAACCCGTTTGTTGTTACCGAAGTTCGGTGCCCACCCGGTTTTTCCCCGTAACTCATTGTCCCAATATGGGTTAATTAAATTGTGAGAACTTTGCCAGAAAAGCATTTTTTGGTTGCGTCTGGTGTCTAAGTCTCTTAGTATCGGGAAATTGCAGGCAGGACGGCCAGTTTGGCGACTGGTGGCCCTTCTTTTGCATCAGTTTGATGTATGAATTCCGAGGATGTGGTCAGCCAAAGGGGAGTAGAGGTGATTTTGAGGGGACGAATTTCCAGGGGCTGTGTCGCGCCATTTCTTTCGATAGCCATTTCCTTCGTTTTGTTCGCGTCGAGCGCTGTTGCCGCGACGATCAATACCACCTCCGGCAATCCAAAATCGAAGAAAGTGACTGAAAGCGTGCACGCGCGTCATCACATGCGCCGCCTCGCCCACAGTCGCGGACGCGTCGTTCGTCACCGCGTCACTCGTACCAGCCTGCACACTCGCCGCCATCACTATTACGAGCATTTCTCCGCCAGCTCTTTCGTGACCAACGACATCACCGAAGGTGACGTGACCAGGGGAGAAGATCCAGTTGTGCGTCAGGCCGCGATTGACGCGCTTGGCGATATGAACGGCACCGTCGTCGCCATCGAGCCTACCAGCGGACGGATCCTCGCCATGGTGAACCAAAAGCTCGCGCTTTCATCTGGCGCACAGCCCTGCTCGACCATTAAACTTTCCGTCGCTCTTGCTGCATTAAGCGAAGGCATCATCACCAAAGACACGCCGGTTCATCTTGGCGGCCGCTACCGCATGAACCTCACAACGGCCCTCGCGCATTCGAACAATGCTTATTTCGAAGCGCTCGGCCGCGATTTGGGTTTTGAAAAAGTCCAGCACTACGCCCATGAATTCGGCCTGGGCGAGCTTGCCGGATACAACATTCCCGGCGAGCAACTCGGCCGCTACCCGACCGAAGTGATTCCGGCCAGCGAAGGCGGAGTCGGTAAGATGTGCTCCTTCGGGGAAGGCGTTTCCATGACCCCGCTGCAACTCGGCGCGATGGTTTCGGCGATTGCCAACGGCGGCACGCTCTATTACTTGCAACACCCGACCACGCCGGAACAAGTTGCGAATTTTCAACCCATCATCAAGCGCCGCCTGCCCATTGGAGATCTGATTCCTGAAATTTCCGACGGCATGGAAGGCGCAGTGCAATACGGCACCGCCCGTAGCGTGAAGTTGAACTTCAACGAAGAAGACATTCTCGGTAAGACTGGAACCTGCTCCAAAGATGGTACTCGCTTTGGCTGGTTTGCTTCCTACGCCAACACTGATTTCGGCCGCATTGTCGTTGTCGTCTTCCTCGAAGGAGGACGCCCCACCTTCGGTCCCAAAGCCGCTGAACTCGCCGGACGCATGTACCGCAACCTCTACGACCACGAGTTCTTCACCGCAAAAGCTCCAGTGCTGCCGGCAGCTTCCGTCGGCAAACTCCCAACCATCGAGCAGTAACCAGTAACGTGCGTCGGATACTTCAGACAAACTGGCCAAGTTAGGCGTGAGTGTTCCTTAAGGAACACAATGTCATGACAGTTGTGTCATGACAACTAAATTGAGCTCTTATTTTCTCTCGTTCAACTCATCCCGCTCGACTACGCCGTCTTTGATGTAGATCACGCGGTGGGCGTATTCGGCGATGTCGTGTTCGTGGGTGACGACAATGATGGTATTGCCGTTGGCCTGAAGGCGATCAAACAGCGCCATGATCTCAATGCCGGTTTGCGAGTCGAGGTTTCCCGTGGGTTCGTCGGCGAGAATGATGGACGGCCGGTTTACCAGAGCGCGCGCGATGGCGACGCGTTGTCGCTGACCACCAGAGAGTTCGTTGGGTTTGTGCGTCATGCGCTTTTCCATGCCGACGGAAGCCAAAGCGGCTTTGGCACGTTCGGTGCGCTCTTCCGCGGGAACCCCTGCGTAAATCAGCGGCAGCTCGACGTTGTGAAGCGCTGTCGCACGCGCCAAAAGGTTAAATGTCTGAAATACAAATCCAATTTCTTTATTCCGAATGCGCGCAAGCTCATCGTCATCGAGTTCGCTGACCAATTGATTGTTCAGCCAGTATTGGCCCTTGCTGGGCGAGTCGAGGCAGCCAATCAAATTCATCAATGTCGATTTGCCTGAGCCTGAAGGGCCCATGATGGCGACATACTCATTGCGGCGAATCTGTAAATTCACGCCACGCAGCGCATGTACCTGCTGTTCCGACCCCATGTCGTAGGTCTTCCACAGGTCAATGGTCGCGATCATGACCGACTCAGGGGGTGCGGACACTGCCGGCTGCTCGATGCTGATGACTTCTGCCGTCGCCATTTTTGACTCCTCGTCCCTCTCGGACACTCACCGCTCCAGTCTTGTCGTCTTGCTTTAGGGTCGGCCCCAAGCTGGATTCCTGTTGGACGCACGAACCGGCGTCTTGTTATCCGATTCTCCCTAAATCAGATGCGCTAATCTATGCCCTGCGCGGCTACTGGGTTGGTACGGCCCGCACCCGCAGAAAGTTCCCCGGGATCCTACAAAGTATAGCCGAGTCACGACGCCAGGCAGGTGACGAATTTGGGCTGCCTTTTGCTTGCGTTGAGGCATCCAATTCCATAGAATTGTTGTATCTGTCGCACGTCCGAGGAGTCCCCACAATGGTTCAGTCCGGTTTCAGGTTTAGGCTTTCAGTCATATTACTGATCTCATTGGGTTTATTGGCTTCGGTTGCGGCACAGGACGCCAAGTCCGGAAGCGCCGATTCTACAGCAGCTCCCAGCAATTCCGACAGCGATCCTTTGAAGCGGCCTCTTACGGACAAGCAAAAGAAGCAGAATGCCAAGGCGCTGAAACAGGAACTAAGTGGCTCTTACAAGAAATGGCTGAATGAGGACGTAGCCTACATCATCACCGACGAAGAGCGGGCGGCGTTTAAACAGCTTTCCAATGACGAAGAACGCGACCAGTTCATTGAGGCCTTCTGGCAGCGCCGCGACCCCACGCCAGACACGGAAGAGAACGAATTCAAGGAAGAGCATTACCGCCGCATCGAGTATGCCAACGAGCATTTTGCCGCCGGCATCCCCGGATGGAAGACGGATCGCGGGCGCATTTACATCGTGTTCGGGCCTCCGGATGAAATAGATGCACATCCCTCAGGTGGAACGTATGACCGTCCGATGGAAGAAGGCGGCGGAACGACATCCACGTATCCGTTTGAAGATTGGCGTTATCGCTATCTCGAAGGGATTGGGCAGGAAGTCATTATCGAGTTCGTGGACACGTGCATGTGCGGCGAGTATCACATGACGATTGACCGCGGGGAGAAGGACGCGTTGGCCGAGACTCCCAATGGCGGTGAAACGCTTTACGAGCAGATGGGTCTTACCAGCAAAGCCGATCGATTGAATGGTGGGCTGGAAACGCTCGGCGCCGGGCCAGGAACGGCAGCCAATGCGAGCAAGGAATTTGACCGGCTCGAGCAATTTGCAAAATTGACCAAACCGCCCGACGTGAAATTCAAGGATCTTGAGGAAGTGGTGCGGACCAAGATTACTTACAACCTGATGCCTTTCGATGTGCTGACTGATTTCGTGCGCGTTACGGATGACACAGTACTGGTTCCGGTGACAGTGCAGCTCAAGAATCGCGACATCACTTTTGTTAACAAAGACGGAGTGCAGCGGGGAACGGTGAATATTTTCGGCCGGGTTTCGACGCTGACCGGCAAAGTCGCGCAAACTTTCGAAGACACGGTCGAAGCGGACATTCCTGCCGAATTGCTGCCGAAGGCGGTGGAGAATTCGCAAGTTTATTGGAAAGCGCTTCCGCTTCGCCCGGGCCGTTATCGTTTGGACATTGTGGTCAAAGATGTTAACGGCGACCGTAAAGGGACCTGGAGCAAGGGAATTGTGGTTCCGGAGTTTGAGGACGACAAACTGGCATCATCGTCGTTGATTATTGCCGACGACATGGAGCCGGTGGCTTCGAAGAACGTGGGAACGGGCATGTTTGTGATTGGAGCGACGAAGGTGCGCCCGCGGGTGCCCCCGGCGGATGGCAAGCCCGCGAGCTTTAAACGGGGCCAGAAGCTGAACTTCTGGATGCAGGTTTATAACCTGGGCGTGGATGAAAAAACCCACAAACCTTCGGCGACAGTGGAGTATGATGTGGTGAACGTAGCCACCAATAAACCGGTGATTCATACGGTGGAAACTACGGATAAAATGGGGAATGTCGGCGACCAAGTGACCCTACAGAAATCTCTCGAGGCCGCCTACCTTGATCCGGGTACTTATCGAATTCAAATCAAGGTAAGTGACAATATCTCCAAGCAGTCGCTTGATCCAACCGCGACGTTTGCGGTGGAGTAAGCGACCCGCTTCCAGCGAGGCGGTGGGATGATGTTCCGCAAACTCGGATTACTGTTTATGCTGGCGTCGCTTTGTGGGCTGCCTCTCATGGCCTCGGAGCATCCCGGCTCAATCACAGGCCAGGTGCGTAGCGCCAGCGGTGTGCCCCAGATGGGGGCAGTGGTTGAGATCCTCAGCGCGCAATTCCATTCATTCAAGGCGTTTACCAACGAGGACGGCCGCTATTACATTTCAGGATTACTTCCCGGAACATATAGCATTCACGTCACTGTGCCCTCGTTTCTACCAGCTGTGCGCGAGAAGATCGGATTGCGGGCGGGCACGAGTACGGTTGTGGATGTGACTCTGAATTCTATTTTTGACGCGGTGCAATTACCGCCCCTCCGCGCCAACCAGAACGACAATGACGATTGGAAGTGGGTGTTGCGATCGGTTTCAGACCGGCCTATTCTGCGCTTCCAGGACCCGACGCTAGCTGCATCGCGCGAGCGCACTTCAACTTTTCACGATGTCACGGGAATGCTTTCTTTCATGGCGGGCTCCAGCGCAGATGGATTTCTGAACAGTTCGGACATGAGCACCGAATTTTCCCTGACAAAGCCGGTTTCCGCAACAGGTACCGCGACTCTAAGCGGCAATCTTGGCTACGGTTATTCCACCCCTGCGACGGTCTTGCGGGCGGGTTATACGCAGTCCAATATGGACGGCTCGGGTTCCAGCATTGCCGTGACCGCTCGTAGCCTGGCTTCCCCGGCGCTCGCATTGCCCAATTCCGATTTTCAATCGGTGGCGTTGACAACCTCAGATGATATGAAGTTTGGCGACGTGTTGGAATTGAAGTTCGGCAGCGAGCTGCAAACGATTCAATTCCTCGGCAGCGTGAGCGCATTCCGCCCGTTTGGTTCGGCGGATTTTCATCTTTCGCCTGATACCGTGGTCAGTTATGCCTATGCAACTTCCGAGCCCGACAACCTCGCGGAAAAGGGTTTTGACCGCGAAGCCTCTGACCTGAGTGATTCAAGTCCTCGGATGAGCATTGTGGGTTACCGGGCCACGCTCGAGCGGGCACACCATCAGGAAATGTCGGTTTCGCATCGTGCAGGTAAGAACACATTACAGCTGGCCGCTTATTTTGACCGCGTTGCCGACCCCGCGCTTACTGGCGTGGGCGTATATTCGGCGGTGAGCGGGGAAGTGTTACCCGATGTCTACTCCGGTACGTTCACCTATCGTGGACGACGGTTGGACGCGCAAGGCGTACGCGTAGCCGTCGAGACGAAGCTTAGCTCACGTATGACGACGACCTTCGATTATGCGTATGGCGGGGTCCTGACCCCCGACGGCGCCGATTCCACGTTGGAAGCGGTCCGCGATTGGAGCACGGTGAAACAGCGGCATGCCTTGACCGGCAAAATCAAAGGGACGTTGCCGGGCGCGAAAACCGGTTGGATCGCTTCTTACCAATGGGTTAGTGGGCCGTCACTCACTCCCGTGGATATGTTTAATGCGTCGATGGGGCAAGCTGACCCTTACCTGAACCTTTTCTTCAGGCAACCGATTCCCGGCACGGGTTTTTTGCCGAGCCACCTTGAAGCGATGGTGGATTTGCGTAACCTGCTGGCGCAAGGTTACGTGCCTGTTGTCGGGCAGGATGGCCATACCGTCTATCTGGTGCAGGCGGCGCGCAGTGTTCGTGGCGGCGTAGCCTTTATTTTCTAGAAGTGCCGGCTTATTACGTGGTTGCCGGATGCTCCCCAGTTTCCGCTTACCTTGGTTATCGTTCCTCTTTTGGCTCCCATTAATATTTTGTATTCCAATTAGCCCATTTCCAGACTAAACTTTCGAGCTAGAGAATTTTAGAGTCCGGCTTGGGTTTAGCGGCAAATTATTGATGCACTTCACTTTATGCGAATGGGAGACTTTCCAATGAGAGTGCGGGCGATCCTTGCTTGTGTGGTTCTGATGGCTGGATCTTTAGCAGCGCAAACCTTCCGCGGCACGATTCTGGGCTCGGTCACGGACGCTTCGGGCGCGGTCATACCGGGCGCCAGCGTGAAGATTCACAACGTGAACACCGGGCAGGACCGCGTGACCAATACCAGCGCTGACGGGACGTACGCCGTGCCCGAATTGCCGGTGGGCACATACAGTGTGACGGTTACACAAAAGGGATTCCAGACATCGGTGACGAGCAGCGTCGCCGTTGACGTGGCGACGGAGCGCCGGGTGGATGTTTCGCTGAAGCCAGGCCAAGTGAATGAGCAGGTGGAAGTGTCGGGCGAGAGCCTGCCAACTATTGAAACGACAAACAATACGCTGGGCGGCGTGCTGACCCAGGACGCCGTAAAAGATCTGCCTATCAACGGACGCGATTACACGAAGCTCATCTTTCTAAATCCGGGCGTGGCTGGATCTCCCGACCAAATTACGGACTCCCCGGGATCCTTTGGCGAGTTCAGCATGAACGGAGCGCGGGGACGATCTAACAACTACTTGCTCGATGGCACGGACATGAACGATGGCTACCGCAACGACCCGGCGATCAATCAGGGCGGTGTGTTCGCGACGCCGTCTGCAATCTTGCCGATCGATGCTGTTTCCGACATGCGCGTCCTCTCTAACTTCGAGCCGGAGTACGGGCGGAATGCCGGCGCAGTGGTAAATATTGTTACCAAGAGCGGAACCAATGCCCTCCACGGCACGGCGTTTGAGTACTTCCGGAATGACGCGCTCGATGCGCGCAATTATTTTGATACAACCTCGGTGCCGAAAGCGCCATTTCACAATAACCAGTTTGGCGGGTCGGTAGGCGGCCCGATTGTAAAGGACAAGACATTCTTCTTCTTAGATTATGAGGGACAACGGGAGAATGTGGGGGTCGTTTCTTTGGATTGTGTTCCAACTCTCGGTCAGATCAGCGCTGCACAGGCTGCTATAACGGGCTCTGGCGGGGAGGTAAGCTCAATTGGACAGGCTTTGGTTAATTTTTATCCTCATGACGCTAATCGCTATGTGCCAGGCGTTACGTCCAACGATTCCGGGTGCTTTGATGCGAATGGGAATTTTGCGACGGATTACATCGCCAATGCCCCGTCCTTAAACAATTTGAGCAGCGTCATCGCGAAAATTGATCATAACTTTAGCCAGAAAGACAACATTAGCGGGCGGTATTTCTTTGGCGATAGCACGCAGCAATTTCCTCTAGCTCTCAATGCAACTGGCGGCCAGTTGCCTGGCTATGACACGGTGACGCCGACGAGGGTGCAGTTAGTCTCGATCTCGAACGTGACCGTTTTGTCTCCGACCAAAGTTAATGAACTGCGTTATGGATGGAACCGGTTTGCGGAAGGATTTTTCCCTCAGGATCAGAGCTTCAATCCAAGCAGCATTGGATTTTGCAATGTTCCGGTCACTTTCGGCACCTGTAATTCGCAAGGTCTGCCCATCATCATACTTGCCCCAAACGCAACGGGAGGCGCGGGTTTCTTCTCGCAGCTGGGAGCGACCTCAGGCGATCCGCGCCAACGCGTGGACACCAATAGTCAGGTAATTGACAACATCTCGTGGAAGCTCAATAAGCACGACATCAAGTTTGGGGGAGATTTTCATCGCACAAGCATCGAACAGAGCTTCGACAAATATTCTCGTGGCAGAATTCGTTTCAGCACACTCGAAGACATGCTTCAGATGATCCCTCAGACCTCAGCATTCGGCGCCTTTGACTACACCGGCGATACACGACGCCACACCTACCAGAATGGCTTTGGATTTTACTTCCAAGATGCCTACCACGTGGCGCCCCACCTCGTGCTGAACTACGGATTGCGGTGGGATTATTACTCGGTCGTAGCGGAAAAGAACAATCTGTTCTCCGATTTCGTCCCGACGTCGGGAAGCGCAGGCACGCTGCAACAGGTAGGGGGAGGCGGGCTACCTGGCCTCTACAACCCCGACAAGACAAATTTTTCGCCCCGGCTGAGCGTGGTGTGGGACATGAGCGGCAAGGGAACCACGGTTATCCGCGCGGGGTGGGGACTCTTTTTTGACGCGTTTTCGCAGGACATGATGCTGGGCCACCTGCCCTATCCGACTTTCTATGCGCCTGGTCCTGCGTATAACAACATTGGCCCGAATCCGGTACAAATGGCAAATATCAACCCGGCGGCAATTGATGCAAATGGCGTTTACATTCCCAATACGCCGTTCTACGGCACACCTGGATGCTCGGTGGAGTGCGACATCTTTTCATTCGACCGCAACATCAAGACGCCGTACATGGAAAACTACAACGTCAATATTCAGCACCAGTTTTCCAAGAGCGTTTCTTTGCAAGTCGGATATGTAGGATCGCAGGGGCACCGGTTGTTCCGCTTCTACGACATCAATCAGCCATCGCAGGCGACAATCACGTCGTCGGACCTAGCATGCAATTGCATCAATGATTTCACCGTACCGCGTAATTATGGCTTCCCGAATGGGGCGGTTTACATTTTCCAGGAAAATTCCTTCGGGTCGTCCGACTACAACTCATTGCAGACGAGTTTGCGCGTGGCAAATTACCACGGATTTACCTCGACCGTGAATTATGTGTACTCCAAATCGCTGGACAACTCGAGCGACGGCGAAGACTTTGTCGTGAACGCGGCCCAGCCGCAAAACAGCACGGCGCCACAAGTTGAATACGGCCCCTCGAACTTCAATATTCCGCACCGCTTCGTCTGGATCGCAAGCTATGCTTTCCCGAAGATGGGGGGCAGCATGCAGCGGCTGAAAAACGGCTGGGGCATTGACAGCGCGGCGACGCTACAGAGCGGGCAGCCGTTTACTCTGAATTACAACTACGAGGACGATTACAGCGGAGGTGGAGACGGCTTCGACCGTCCCGACGTGGTTGGCCCGATCACCTATAACAAACGCAACCCGTCGCAGTTCCTCAATCTCGGTTCGTTCGCGATGCCTTGTACGTCGGGCGCAACTCTCGATACCTACAATGGCTTTGCGGATGATTGCATTCCGGGCACGCGGCATTATGGAAACCTGGGAAGAAACTCGCTCTCGGGCCCGACTTTCAAGCAGTGGGACGTGGCGATTTACAAGGACACGGCAATTACCGAGCGTGTAAACCTACAGCTTCGGGCTGATTTCTTCAATATCCTGAATCACCCGAACTTTTCCAATCCAGTTTTGCCGCTATTCATAGCTGACCCAGCGTCGAACCCGATTTCGCCACTGAAGGTCTATCCGGACGGAACGCATGGTTGCGCGTGCGGCTTTGCTCCGCCAGCCAATGGACGTGAAGTTGGAAATGGTTATTACCAGATCACGGCGACGGGCGACGTGGGCATCGGCAACCCGTTCCTCGGTGGTGGTGGCCCACGCGGAATTCAGTTGGCGGCGAAGTTTACGTTCTAGGCAGTATCGTCGAATGGCCCTCCCGCTCGCGCGGGAGGGTTTCATTTTGTGGGCATGAATGGCAGAAGCCTCGCCCGTTCTGGTCGCGCTTCACACGGGTAGGGACGGCTCGGAATGGCAACGTGGTCGGAGTCGCGCCCGATGCGACAGCCGAGGGCGGCTCTTCCCCCGCGAGTTGTATCTGATCCGCCGAGCGTTATCCGCCAGACATTATCCAGCAAACATTATCCGCCAAACATGGGATAGTGGTTCGCCGCGCCCATGAGGAACAACAGCGGGATAGAGATGAACGTGCTGGCTCGCGAGGTAAGAAAGGCCATGCGTGCCATCGCTTTTGCTTCCTGCGGCATGGGTTTGCCGGTGGCCGCGCTTTCTTTTGTCCAGAGGATAAGGCGCTTTTGGATGCGCCAGATGACTCCCCAAACGTTCAACATCATGATCCAGCCGAATCCGCCGCCGATGCCGATGGCGAGCATGCGATTGCTCTCCCAGCCGTGATGATTGAGGGCCAGAAAGAGCCAAGCGGCGCAGAAAAGGATAATCGTATATAAAACGGCGAGGACCGGGCCCTTGTCGAATGCGCCTTTGCCGATTTTTAAAGGGAAGTACATGAGCGCCCAGGCGATGGTCCAAACGGCGAAAAAGCTTCCCATTGCCACACCGGAAGTTGCGCCGGCGTTTTTGGCGTCTGAGGAGACGATCTGTCCCCAGTAAATGAGTCCCGCGAGAACCGTGAGAAAGGACGCGTTACGAAACCACAACATTGCATGCGACATCAGAGGCGGAAAAACCCTGCTTCTCGTTGCACTGTCCAGTTCATTCATGAAGGGAATGTTGACGAAGTTGAAGAAGTAAAGAAGGCCGATCCAGGTGATGCCGGCGAGGAAATGAACCCAGCGAAGGAACATGAGGAAATTAGTGTTCCCATCGCGGGGAAAACTTATAAGGGGCGGAGAGGCGTGCCCCGTCAGAACGGCCAAAATCAGCGGAAGCGTCATGGGTTGACTCGATTCGCGGATGGGGTCATGTATTACCAGTGTACCGAAACTTACTGTACGAATCCGGTTGAAAAGAGCGCGGGAACGCCGTATCGTACGGGTTATACCGGGTACGCGGCATTTCCATTTCCGGGAAAGCGCAGACCTTCTGGACTCCTAGGTTTATGGGGCAACGAAGTTGGCCGTTCCGCCAACGCTAGCAACGAGATCTTTGCTCGACAAGATCTTAGTTGGAAAGATCCGGTCGGCTCAAGATCCGTAAGGAGAGCGGCATGGAAAGCAAGCCGGCGCAAAACATACAAGACACATTTCTCAACACCGCACGAAAAGAGCGCACGAATATCACGATTTATTTGTTGAGCGGGGTGAAATTAGCAGGACGCATCCGCTCGTTCGATAAATACTCTGTGGTGCTGGAAACGGGCAACCAGGAGCAGTTGATCTTCAAACACGCGATTTCTACGATTGCGATGGGAAGAAGTGTGCACGCGCACCCGGATCGTTCAGCGAGCGCGGGAACCCCAGCGGCATCCTCAGCAGCGGCGGTTGGCGCGTCCGGTTCGGAAAGTTAAGAGTATCGTCTCATTGCGCGGAAAACGACCCCAAACACCCTCATCGCCGGTTAACCCTAGCGAGGCTCGTGGGCCATCCGCTTCACCGGTTGGGACAGTGGGGTGTGCGAAAGAGCGCGCTTTCCTGGTCGGGTTGGACTATCGCAGCCGCACCCGCAGCAATAAAGGAAAAAATTCGGGCCAAATACAAGTGGCGCGAGATGCCGCGAGCTCGAGCGCTGCCAGTAAAGCTCCCGCCGTTCCGGAGTTCAGCGCGGAAGAATCGCTCGCTGAACTACGCACGCTGGCGACCAGCGCTGGGGCGGAAATTGCCGGTGAGTTCTTGCAGCGCCGTGACCGGCCGGATCCGGCAACCCTCGTCGGCAGCGGCAAACTCGAAGAAATCGCTGGAGCGGCAGCATCGGTCGCGGCAGACCTGATTCTGTTCGACCATGATTTGACTGCATCGCAACAGCGCAACATCGAGCGTATAGTTCACAGCCGCGTGATTGACCGGACGCAGCTCATTCTCGACATTTTTGCAAAGTATGCCCGAACCCGTGAAGGACAGTTGCAAGTCGAATTGGCCCAGCTTGAATACATGCTGCCCCGGCTCGGCGGGCGGGGCGTGGAGATGTCTCAGTTAGGCGGTGGCATCGGGACACGCGGCCCTGGTGAAACTCAGCTTGAGACTGACCGGCGAAAAATTTACCGCAGAATACGGCATGTAAAAGAACAAATTGAAAATGTCCGGCGCATTCGGGCACAGCAAAGGCAACGGCGTGAATCTGTGCCTGTTGCCACCGTCGCTCTGGTCGGCTACACCAATGCGGGCAAGTCCACTCTATTCAATGCGTTGACCAAAGCTGACGTCCTCGAATCGCCGCGGATGTTTGCGACTCTCGATCCAACGATTCGCGGAGTGGAACTCCCTTCGCGGCGAACGGTCTTGTTGTCAGACACGGTAGGGTTTATTCGCAATCTGCCTCACACTCTGGTCACCGCGTTCCGCGCCACGCTGGAGGAAGTTCAGAAGGCTTCGCTGATATTGCATGTCTCCGATGCCAGCAGCGCACTTTCGATTGAGCAGGACGTGCAAGTCGAAAAGGTGCTGAAAGAACTTGAAGCAGATAAGAAGCCGCGCTTGCGGGTGATGAACAAGATCGACCTGCTGCCACCAACGCAGAGAGAATCCTTGCGAGACGACGCTGCGACTGTGCATATTTCAGCGGCCAGAAACATTGGGATGAGTACATTGCTCGAGAGTGTCGATCGGATGCTCGCTGAAGATGCTGTGAGCCGAGTCAAGCTGCGTATCCCTCAAAGCGAAGGGAAAATGCTGGCGCTATTGGAAGCGAAATCCCGCATTTACTCGCGAAAATACCTGGATGGTGCGGTGATGCTGGAAGTGGAAGCGCCGGAGTCCGTATTGCGGCGCGTGCGAACCTGGTCGGAGAAATAGCGTACTTCCTTCCAAAAATTAAATGGGCCGGCAACCAAGAAGCGGTGACATTCCTTGGCTAACGGCCCATTCGATCCGGATTGGATCGGAGGTGATATTTCCATGCTATTCCCTCGCGAGCGGAAGTCAAGGATTGTTTCGCGATTTCGCCCGAAAAATAGGCCAATACGGTAAATGTGGGAATCGTCCTGATTCCTCGTTGACGGCAGTAAAATCGGATGTATAATGAGTAGTTTCTGACACCCTCATAGCGCGCGGGGCACCATCAAGCAAAATCCATGGATGAGACATTAAGACAGCTGGGCGAATTACTGTTTGGTTCCATCCCGACCATAGTTTTCATGGTTGTTTTGTATCTCGCCTATTTGTTTCTTGTGCATAGACCGCTGGGCCGTGTGCTCGCCGAACGGCGAAGCAAGACTCAGGGAGCGATCGAGAAAGCTCGCGCGGATGTAGCTGCTGCAGAGGCCAAGACAGCAGAGTACGAGCAGAAGCTGCGTGATGCGCGGACGGCCTTGTTCCAACGGCAAGAAGCACGGCGGCAGCAAGCTTTGCAGATTCGAGTACAGGCCGTTGCAGACGCCCGCGCGAAGGCTCAAGCTCGGGTACAGCAGGCAAAGGCTGAAATCGAACGGGATAAGCTATCTGCTCGCGAAGCCTTACAAGGCGAGAGCGCCAGGCTGGCATCAGAAATTATTCGGGTTGTGCTGCAACCAGCAAGCGCGGGCGGCCAATGAAAAAGCAATTACTTGTCGTGATGCTCGCTGTCGCCGGAGTCTGCGGCGGAAAGGGGTGGGCACAATCTTCTACTGCGCCTGCCTCCGCTTCGCAAGCGCCTGCGCAAGATCAGGCGAGCCAGTCACCGGATTCGAATAAGGCCCATTTGGGCCGCCAATTAGCAGCAGAATCGCGGGAAGCAGCCGGCGAAGACGACACCGCCCAATTCAAGCGCTCGTCGGCGGTGAAGATGGTGGCGAGGCTCACAGGCCTCGATATGGAGCATGCATATTGGCTCTGTGTGATCTTGAATTTTGCCATCGTGGCGGGCGCGATTTTCTGGTTCTCGCGCAAGAATTTGCCTGGAGTCTTTCGCAATCGAACGGGCCTTATTCAGAAGGCAATGGAAGAGGCTCGACAGGCCAGCGCGGACGCGAACCGGCGGTTGAGCGACGTGGAGGCGCGCCTCTCACGCTTGGGAACGGAAATCGCGGCAATGAGCGCAGCAGGCGAAAAAGAGGCGGCGGCCGAAGAACAACGAATCAAGGCGGCCGCGGATGAAGATGCGCGACGGATTGTCGAAGGGGCCGGGCACGAGATTGATGCTGCTGTAAAGGCAGCCCGCCGCGATTTGACGGCGTTCGCGGCGGATCTCGCCGTTTCCCTCGCGGGAAAGCAGATCCGTGTCGATGAGGCATCCGACCGCGCCTTGGTGGGAAGCTTCGCGCAGCAGCTTTCCGTGAATGGCGGCGACACCGGAAAGGATCGACGATAGATATGGCTCCGGTCGCCAGCACTTACGCGCGCGCATTTGCAGACGCAGCGATTTATGGCAAGCTCGATGCGGAAAGTGCGCTGGGTGAGGTGAAATCCATCGCCAGTCTCCTGGCGGAAAGTCGGGATTTGCGACTGGCGTGGGAAACGCCTTCGATTCCCGCCGAGCAAAAGCGTGCAGTGCTGGACGTCATCGCAAAGCGCGACGGTTATTCGGCGACGACACGCAATTTCATTGCTGTGCTCATTGATCACGGCCGAATTTCTTTTCTTCCGGAGATTTTGTTGCAGATTGAGAAAGATCTAGGCTCGCGGCTGGGGTTTGTTGAGGTAGAAATTACTACGGCGCGAGAGCTTAGCAGCGCAGAGCGCGCAAATCTTGAGGCCCAGGCTGGCAAACTTACGGGGAAGAAAGTGCGATCGCGATATTCGCGGGATGAGTCGCTGTTAGGTGGCGCGCTCATGCGCGTGGGCAGCATGATCTACGACGGTTCCGTCAAAGGGCGGCTCGAAAGAATTCGAGAGATAATCGGCGGCTAGCTTTGCTGTCATTCAAATTATTCGAAAGAAACTGAACTTATGGCACAGATTAAGGCAGACGAAATTACACAGTTAATCCGAGCGCAAATCGAAAACTACGACTCGAAAGTCGCGGTCGATGAGGTTGGCACGGTCATCACGCTGGGCGACGGTATCGCGCGCGTTTACGGCCTCGACAAAGTCATGGCCGGCGAACTGCTTTCGTTTCCGCATGGCATCGCCGGTATTGCCATGAACCTGGAAGAAGACCAGGTCGGTGTGGTTATTCTCGGCGAATATACCGAGATTAAAGAGGGCGACGAGGTCAAGCGCACCGGCAAGATTATCAGCGTGCCCGTGGGCGAAGCCATGATTGGACGTGTGGTGAACTCGCTCGGGCAGCCGATTGACGATAAAGGGCCCATTGCCACCAGCCAGTTCATCCCCTTGGAGCGTCTGGCACCCGGCGTGATTGATCGCCAACCGGTACGTGAACCGATGGCTACTGGCCTCAAAGCCATTGACAGCATGATTCCGATCGGCCGTGGCCAGCGCGAGTTGATCATTGGCGACCGTCAAACGGGAAAAACCGCCGTGGCGCTCGATACCATCATCAACAGCAAGGGCAATGACCTGATTTGTATTTACAACGCGATCGGTCAAAAGCGTTCTTCGATTGCGCAAGTCGTTAAGATTCTTGAAGATGCTGGCGCAATGGAGTACACGATCGTCGTGGCGGCGTCGGCTTCTGAACCAGCGCCAATGCAGTACATTTCGCCTTACGCCGCCTGCGCCATGGGCGAATATTTCCGTGACACTAAGCGCCATGCACTCGTAATTTATGACGATCTTTCGAAGCACGCGGCGTCATATCGCGAAATTTCGTTGCTGCTGCGGCGGCCACCGGGGCGCGAAGCATACCCCGGAGACGTCTTCTATCTCCACTCGCGCTTGCTGGAACGCGCCGCAAAAGTCAGCGACAAGAACGGCGGCGGATCTTTAACCGCTCTGCCCATTATTGAAACGCAGGCGGGCGACGTTTCTGCTTACATCCCAACCAATGTGATTTCCATCACCGACGGCCAGATCTTCCTGGAAACCGATCTATTCAACCAGGGCATTCGCCCTGCGGTGAACGTTGGATTGTCCGTAAGCCGCGTCGGCGGTTCGGCTCAGATTAAAGCCATGCGTCAGGTCGCGGGAACATTGAAGCTGGAACTTGCGCAATACCGCGAGTTGGCGGCATTTGCGCAGTTCGGCAGCGATTTGGATAAAGCTACGCAAGCGCAGTTGAATCGCGGCAAACGACTGGTTGAAGTGCTGAAACAGAAGCAATTTTCGCCGCTGCCGTTCTCCAAGCAGATTCTGATCATCTTCGCAGGGACCAACGGTGCGCTTGACGATCTGGCGGTTGAGCAAGTTTCCGAGTTCGAAGCCGCGCTCTATAAGTATGTGGATGCGAGTCATCCTCAGCTTCTGCGCACGATCATGGAGAAGAAAGTGCTTGATGATGGCCTCAAAGCGCAGATGGCACAAGTGATTAAAGAAGCAAAAGAGACATTCGTGGCCAGCCGGCAGGCCGTGGCTACCCGGTAACCTCACAGTCGAAACTGAATTATGGCAAGCATTCTCGACATTCGGCGGCGCATTCGCAGCGTGATCAACACGCGGCAGATTACCAAGGCCATGAAGATGGTCTCGGCGGCACGGTTGCGCCGCGCGCAGGAGCGCGCGTTGGCGGCGCGCCCTTATGCCCAGATGCTGACCAACGTTTTGAAGTCGCTGGTTTCGCGGGCGGAAATCTACGATCCAGTCACCGGCGAACCCATCAATGGATTGCTGGTTCGTCGTCCGGAAAACAACATCCTACTGATCATCGTCAGCGGCGATAAAGGCCTAGCGGGCGCCTTTAACACGAATATTCTCAAAGCGGCCGCGCGCTTCTTGCAGAGCAAACAGGGCAGGAACATTGAGATAGAAGCCGTCGGCCGCAAGGGCCGCGATTTTATGAGGCGCCGGTTTCCGGTTGCAGAACCTCGCCAAGCCGCATCGCAGGAAGCTCCGCGCACCACGCTGATCGGCGAACAAGTCGGCGTGCTCAACAAGATCGAATTCAAATTGGCGTCGGATCTCGCCCAGCGCGCGATTGAGCAGTACGAACACGGTGCGATTGACGCAGTTTACATTGTCTATAACGAGTTCAAATCGGTCATTGCGCAAAGGTTGGTCGTCGAGCGCATTCTTCCGATTGAGCACATCGGCGAGCAGGAGATAGCCCAATCCGATGAAATGACTGCCGAACAAAAGATGCAGGCGATAGAAGCCGCAAAGGGGACGGGGGCAAAGCTGCGTCCCGACGACACTTCCGCAGAAGACAAAGAAGCAGCACAAATCGGGACGCAAGTGGATTACATTTATGAGCAATCACCGCAAGAGATTTTCGCTGCCTTGTTGCCGAAATATGTCGGCATCCAGATTTTCCGTGGGATGCTTGAATCAGTAGCAGCCGAACATGCGGCTCGCATGACCGCGATGGAAGCCGCGACCAGCAATGCTTCCGACATTATCAGCTCGCTGACCCTGGTGATGAACCGGGCACGGCAGGCGAAAATTACCAAAGAAATTATTGAAATTGTCAGCGGCGCTGCCGCGGCAGGGTAGGAACTCACTCATATGGCAGAAAATGTAGGACACGTGATTCAAATTTCAGGCCCCGCAGTAGACGTCCAGTTCTCCGAGGCGAACATGCCTCCGATCTATGAGGCGTTGCGCGTCGTTAGTGATGGCTTTACTGTGCCCGCGCCCATAAATGTCATTCTCGAAGTGCAGCAGCACTTAGGCGAAGGCCGGGTGCGTTGCGTCGCTATGGAGGCCACCGACGGCATGGTGCGCGGCATGAAAGTGATTGATACGGGTGGGCCGATATCCGTCCCCGTGGGTCGCGGAACGCTTGGTCGCGTGATGAATGTTATTGGAGAGCCTGTCGACCAGCTTGGCCCGGTGCAATATAAAGTGCGCATGCCCATCCACCGCCAAGCGCCGCTGTTTGACGAGCAGGCGACGACCGCTGAAATGTTTGTGACCGGCGTAAAGGTCATTGACCTCATCCAGCCTTTCTTGAAGGGCGGCAAGATCGGATTGTTCGGCGGTGCCGGCGTGGGTAAGACCGTCGTCATCATGGAGCTCATCAATAATGTTGCCAAGCAGCACGGTGGATTTTCAGTGTTTGCTGGCGTCGGCGAGCGTACCCGTGAAGGAAATGACTTGTGGCTGGAAATGACGGAGTCCGGGGTCATTACGCCAGGCGATCCCGAACACTCCAAAGCTGCCTTGATTTATGGCCAGATGACTGAGCCGCCAGGAGCGCGTCTGCGCGTGGCGCTGACGGGACTGACGGTTGCAGAATATTTCCGCGATGCCGAAGGCGCGGACACTCTGCTCTTTATCGATAACATCTTCCGCTTCACGCAGGCCGGTTCAGAAGTCTCCGCGCTTCTGGGTCGCATGCCCAGCGCCGTCGGTTATCAACCGAACTTGGCGACGGAAATGGGCGAATTGCAGGAGCGCATTACCTCCACCAAGAAAGGCTCCGTCACCTCGGTGCAGGCTGTGTATGTTCCTGCCGATGACTTGACCGATCCCGCTCCAGCAACGACGTTTGCTCACCTTGATGCGACCACGGTGCTTTCGCGTGCTCTGACCGAAATCGGAATTTACCCGGCCGTCGATCCGCTAGCTTCGACTTCGCGCATTCTCGATCCGCGGATTGTGGGTCAGGAGCATTACGACGTTGCGCAAGCTGTGAAGAAGACACTGCAAAGCTACAAAGATTTGCAAGACATCATCGCCATTCTCGGCATCGACGAACTCAGCGAAGATCAAAAGGTGACGGTGGCCCGCGCTCGGAAGATTCAACGCTTCTTGTCGCAGCCCTTCCACGTGGCCGAGCAGTTCACGGGCGCGCCGGGACGCTTCGTGAAGATCGAAGACACGGTCAAAGGCTTCAAGGAAATCAACGAAGGCAAGTACGACGATATTCCTGAGCAGGCCTTCTACATGAAGGGCACCATTGATGAAGTGATCGAAGCCGCGAAGAAGATGAAGGCGGCCGCGTAAGAACCGCCGTGGGCTGTTCGTCGTTGGCCTTAGCTAACGCCCGACGACCGATGACGAGAAATGGCTGATACTTTCCAATGACGAACGACAGAAATGGCTGATACTTTCCAACTCGAAATCGTCACACCAGAGAAGGTCGTCATCCGCGATACTGCCGAGGAGATGCAGATTCCTGGTAAGAGCGGATATATCGGCATTCTTCCCGGCCATGCTCCACTTATTACCGAGTTGGCAGTCGGAGAGATCAGCTACCGCCGCGGCGCCGATACGCAGCGGCTTGCAGTTGCCTGGGGATTTGCAGAAGTTCTGCCTGATAAAGTAACCATCCTGGCGGAGACGGCGGAAAAAGCTTCAGAAATCGATGTATCCCGTGCGCAGGAAGCAAAGAAGCGCGCCGAGCAGCGTCTTGCCGCCAGCAATACCGAAGTGGATGCGACTCGCGCCGAGAATGCCCTTAAACGCGCAGAAACGCGAATTGACGTCGCACAGGGAAAATAGTCCTTCGTTTGCTCCTGCTATTCTTGAAATAGAACTTCCTACGAATACCTCTGAAGGAGCATCCCCCGCCGTTGCCTCCCATTCTCAACGCACAAGGCCTCACCAAAGCCTTTGGGGCATTTCCTTTATTTCAGGAAATTTCGTTCACCGTCTTCGAAGGTGATCGCATAGGCCTCATCGGGCCGAATGGGGCTGGAAAATCCACGCTTCTGCAAATTTTGGCTGGACCAATAGACGCCGACAGCGGGGAAGTGGCCATCCGCAAACGAGCGCGCCTGCTTTATGTTTTGCAGGAGTCTGAGTTCGCCACTGGCGTGACAGTAGGGTCGGTGATTGATGCCGCATTGAATCGTTCGAATCTTTCTGAATCCGAACGCGGAACGCTGTCCGCTGAAACTTTGGGGCGCGCGGGTTTCGAAGATCTAGATGTCGAAGCCGCGGCCCTTTCGGGAGGCTGGCGAAAGCGCCTGGCCCTGGTGGAAGCGTTGGTACAAGCGCCTGATGTCCTGCTCTTGGACGAACCCACCAATCATTTAGACCTTGCCGGCATTGAATGGCTGGAAGAAGTTCTACGCAATGCGAAGTTTGCTTGCGTGGTGGTGAGCCATGACCGCTATTTTCTGGAGAATGTAACGACTGAAGTGGTGGAGTTGAATAAATCTTATCCAGACGGAATTCTGCGGGTGAAGGGCAACTACAGCCAGTTTCTGGTACGAAAAGAAGAACATCTGGCGGCGCAAGCGAAGCATCAGGATGCGCTCGAAAATCGCGTAAGGACGGAAATTGAGTGGCTGCGTCGAGGGCCCAAAGCCCGCACCACGAAAGCCAAAGCCCGGATTGACAATGCGAATGAATTGATTGGGGAGTTGGCTGACCTCAATCGTCGAAGCCGAACGGCGAGCGCGAAAATCGATTTCTCGGCGACGGATCGAAAAACGAAACGCCTAGTCGAATTGGAAGATGTCAGTTACGAAATTGGCGGGCGTAAGTTATTTTCAGACCTCAACTTCGTTATTACCGCAGGCGTGCGGGTGGGACTGGTTGGGCCGAACGGGAGTGGCAAAACTACGTTGCTTCGCCTGTTGCGCGGGGAATATTCACCCGACACGGGAAAAATTCAAACTGCGCCTAACTTGCGGATCGTATATTTCGATCAAAATCGTCAGCTTGACGGTGAGCAGACGTTGAGGAAGGCGCTCGCACCGGACAGCGATTCGGTCATCTATCAGGATCGTGTAGTTCATGTTGCTTCCTGGGCCGACCGGTTTCTTTTTACCGGCGAGCAACTGAATCAGCCTGTTAGCAAGCTTTCCGGCGGGGAGAGAGCGCGCGTTCTGATTGCGCAACTCATGCTGCAACCCGCCGATCTTCTACTTCTGGATGAGCCGACTAACGATCTCGATATTCCAACGCTGGAAATTCTCGAGGAAAGCTTGCTCGAATATCGCGGAGCGCTGGTGCTGGTTACACACGACCGTTATTTGCTGGACCGGGTTTCGACGATTGTGCTTGGATTGGATGGGCAAGGATCAGCTGCGGTCTTCGCGGATTATTCGCAATGGGAAGAATGGCAGGCGGAACAGAAGCGGCCTGTGAAAGATAACAGACGTATGGCAGATTCTTCGCGTAGCACGCCTTCGTCCGGCGGCAAAAAGAAACTCTCTTATCTCGAGGCCCGGGAATATTCGACTATTGAAGAACGAATAGCGCAGGCCGAAGCGTTGCGCGATGAAAAGCGTGCCGCGCTGGAAGATCCGACGATTGCCAGCGATGCTTCGCGGCTGATGAGCGCTCATGCCGATCTGGAAAAAGTACAAGAAGATTTGGACGCTATGTACAGCCGCTGGGCGGAGTTAGAGGCGAAGCAGGGGTAACGAAATCCAAATCAGTGCTTTTGTTCGGGGGCGAGGGCACCCGCCCCGCGCCACTCGAATTTCAGACGCGGCATGTTATCCTAAAGACTCTGGCTGCGCACCGTTTTTAGCGGAATTTCCTCGCAGTTTCATACGTAAAATCATGCTTTCAGTCAGTAATGTCTCCATGCGCTACGGCGCAAAAATTCTGTTTGAGGAAGTCTCTACGGCGTTCACGCCGGGCCGCCGCTATGGTCTGACCGGACCGAACGGCGCCGGTAAATCTACGTTCATGAAGTTGTTGAGCGGGGAATTGGAACCGCAAAAAGGGACGGTCGTGCGTCCGCGCAAACTTGGCGTGCTGAGCCAGGACCAGTTTGCCTTTGACGCCTTCAAAGTGATCGACACCGTCATTATGGGCAACAAGCGGTTGTGGGCGGCGATGCAGGAACGCGACGCCATCTACGAAAAGCACGAAATGACCGACGAAGACGGCATGAAGCTTGGCGAACTTGAAGGTATTGTCGGCGAGGAAGACGGCTACACCGCCGAAACCGATGCGGCCATTCTGTTACAAGGCCTCGATATTCCTGACGACCTCCATCTTCGCAAGATGGGTGAGTTGCAAGGTGGGCAGAAAGTGCGCGTCTTGTTGGCGCAGGCATTGTTCGGGCATCCTCAAGCATTGCTACTCGACGAGCCCACCAATAACCTTGACTTGGATTCGATACATTGGCTGCAAGGCTTCATGAATCAATATGACGGAGTGCTGGTAACAATTTCACACGACCGCCATTTTCTGAACAGCATCTGCACGCATATCGCGGACATCGACTACGAGACCATCATCACCTACACCGGCACGTACGACGACATGGTGGTGGCGAAGACGCAAGTCCGTTCTCAAGTCGAATCGCAAAATGCGCAACGCGAAAAGAAAATTTCTCAATTGAACGAATTCATCGCGCGCTTCGCAGCCGGCACGCGATCGAGCCAGGTGCAGTCTCGGCGCAAGGAAGTCGAAAGATTGCAGGTCACCGAATTGGCGCGCTCAAACATTCAACGCCCCTTCATTAAGTTCGATATGAAGCGGCCCTCGGGCAAGCACATTCTCGAACTAGAAAAGATAGAGAAGGCTTATGGCGACAAAGAAGTAGTTCGTGGATTCACTGCCAGCATCTCCCGCGGTGAAAAGATCGCATTGATGGGCCGTAATGGCGCAGGGAAGACGACACTCGTCAACGCGTTGCTAGCGAATTCTCCAACCACGCCAGAATCCGAGTTGCGCCTGACCTCCGGCTACGACGGCAAATTCATCGACGGCGGCAAAGTGGTTTGGGGGCATGAAGCGCTGATTGGTTACTTCCCGCAGGACATGCGGGCGCTGATTGACAAAGGAACGACAGTACTGGAGTGGCTGCATCAGTGGGATCCTTCAGCCTCCAACGAAGAAATTCGCGGATTGCTGGGCATGATGCTCTTCCAGCGAGATGAAGCGACCAAATCCACCGACGTTCTGTCCGGGGGGGAAGCTGCGCGGCTGTTTTTCTGCAAACTGATGCTGCAGAAGCCGAACGTGTTGGTGCTGGATGAGCCAACCAATCACCTCGACCTTGAATCCATCAATGCATTGAATATCGCCTTGCAGAAATATCCAGGCACAGTGCTGCTGGTTACCCACGATCATGATTTAATTGATGAAGTGGCTACGCGAATCTGGCACTTTGAGAGTGACCATTCGATAACAGATTTCAAGGGCGCATACGAGGAATATCAAACTGTTCATGCGTAAGGGAATCCGGCGAAGAATTTTCCACCGCGGTTTGTGTGTCTCGCTGATATTAATCGCGATGTCGGCCTTCGCCCAGACAACGCCGACCATCACACTGACTTCGTCTGTTAATCCCGGAATTAACGGCCAGCCCGTGACTTTCACGGCCGTGCTGAGCGGAGGATCGGGCAATCCGATTCCCACAGGGACTGTGACATTTCTCGATTCTGGCACCGCGCTTTATTCTCCTGTAACCCTGAACGCGGTTGGCGCGGCCGTGTTTACGAGTTCAAGTTTGTCCGTGGCTACGCATAGCATTACCGCTAGCTATAGCGGGGATGGCAACTATCTGACAGTCACATCGACTCTATTGAGTGAAGTCGTTGTGCCTGCGCCCGCTTCGGACTACACGCTCACCGCGCCAGTACTTACGCAGACAGTCGTGGCGGGCGATTCAACAAGCTATTCGATTACGATTACTCCGACCAACGGCTACAACGGTACCATCACTTTTGCGTGCGTAGGTCTGCAAGGGGCAAGCTGTGCATTTAACCCAAGTTCTCTCACGCCTAACAACGTCGAGACAACCCTGGTCAGCAACCTCACGGTGACGACGAATACCACGACCTCATCGTTCCAATCGCCGGTCCGTCCGGAGTCGAACACCCGATACTCGTTGTTCGCAAGTCTGTTCGGAGCAGGATGGTTCGGAGTCGTGTTGTTAGGTGGCGAACGAAAGGGCGGAAACGAAGCGCAATCGCAAAGGCATCGTAGGATAGTGCGTTTGGTAGTTCTGGCGGCGTTTGCCTTCACGGCAATATTAGTGCTCGGCGGTTGCGGCGGCAATTCGACTACGGGTTCCACCACGCCGATTGGTACGCAGTCGTTTACGGTGAATGCCACAGGAACAGCAGGAACGAATGGTGGCAACACATCCGTTCATCAACTCAGTCTTACCCTGATTGTGACGACTGCGACAAATTAGGTAAGCTCCGTCGATGCGGATGAGTCGTCGGCTTTGCCGGTCATTTTTTCTTGAGCTTCTAAATACAAGCGCAAGGTTTCTACATCCTCTGGCAACATCTTAGTGAAACGGATTCCGTTGCCGAACGACGGGTCGCACGTCGCCACGACGGCAACTGCCAGCACAGGATTCTCTAGATGCAGAGTTATTTCGAGTTCTGTGCCCACCGGCATCGTGAACATGGTTTCAAGGTAAAAACCACCCAGACTTAAGTCTGAGGTCGCGGCACGGGAAGCGATTTCGTTCCCGGCGATACGAAATTCCACGGGAACGTGCAATTTGGCCCGCAAAAATTTTCGTCTTTCCGGATCAGGGGGTACGCTCACAGATGCCCTCCAGAGGTTCTATCCAAGCATATGCCGCTTGTGATAATACCCCAAGGCTTGCGTGCGGAGAAAGTTGGAGTGAAAGGTGGGGAAATCGAATCTACGACCGTCGCAAGGATCTTCGAATGAAATGTCTGTTACTTCCAAGCGCTCGCGGGCACGGATGATATGAGCAAAAGAAGCGAACCGCGAGCGGCCCGCTCCTTCGCACTGTTGGGTTAGACCGAACTAACGTTTTCCGCCTGCCAGCCCTTCGGACCCTTAGTTACATCAAATTGCACGGTTTGTCCCTCTTGCAGACTCTTAAAGCCGCCAGCCTGGATGGCTGAGAAATGCACGAAAACATCTTCGCCTGACTGGCGGCTGATGAAGCCGTAGCCCTTAGCGTCATTAAACCACTTCACTGTTCCTTGTTCCATATTCTTAGTTGTGTTCCTTTTTTGTGTATTTACGCTGGAGGGAGTCGGAGGGAAACCGTACAGGGTTCTGGCTGTTGAGGCGAGGACTGGGCACGACCGATTCGGTCTAACGTACAGTCTTGATGCTACTCTGAGAGCGGTTTAATAGCAACGCAAATTGCAGCACTCGCTAACCTTTTTGTTTACAACAGATACTATCGGAATTAGGCTTTTCGATGTGCGCAGCGTACTATGAGAGTTGAGCGCGAGGCTCAAACGCTCGATGCATCGCGTCCCAAAAGGCCACTCAACGCCTTACTTAGCGGCCAAAAAGACCTGAACACGATTGAAACTGAGAGGAAGCTTTCCGGTACGTGTTCGCTGAACGCGCGAGCCGCGCTCGACCTCGCGGCGGCCGCAGAGTGGGTCATGCCACATATTTTGCACCATATGGAGTTCAATCATGTCAGGAGTTAATGGTGACAAGGCAAGATTTAACATCAGGCGGAAAAAGAAGATACATCGGCGGGCTCAGCAACGGGCAATGTTCGAGCCTCTGTTCGAGCACGCCAATGCGCGAGTCCCTCAGACCCGAGTGAAAGCAAAAGAGAAGACGACGTGACTACATCCGTAATTAATTTGCCACTGGCCTCCGTGACCCACGGTGCGATTAAGCGGAGACGTGTCTTGCTGGTGGACGCCTCCGATGGGAAGCGTGAGTTGCGCTCTGAAGCCCTGCGCAGTCTGGGTATCGACGTCGACTGTGCCTGCGATATCAGCGAAGCGCGGGCGTGGTGGCGCGTCGATCTCTACGCTCTTGTGCTAGTGAATCTGGAGAACGACTTAGGCCATTGGGACGACTTCTGCGCAGACGTTCGAGTCGCGATCCCACGACAGAAATTGGCATTCCTGGTCGGCAAACCGGCTTATCTCGCGGAATCTCCAAATATGCCTGATGCGCCAGAAGTGCAGATGGGCGGGGGCCTCGGCATTACAATGGCCGCGAATGTTCCGGAGGCAATCGACCCCGGCGGCCTCTCGCCGCTGTGGGGGATCATGGAGGCTTCCCGCCGAATCTCCGCTGTACGCTCGGCCTCTGTTGCCCGGTCCCTCGCCATCAGCAAACGGCCCTCGCCACCGCGCGATGCCGAGCAAAGGCCCTCTAAACGCAGGGAAGCCACGTCGCTATTTGCGGCCGAAGTGCGAAAGCAGGAGCTGCATGAAGAGTACTAATGAAAAGCACAAGGCCGAGACAGCTGGCTGCAGCAGCGGGCACAATGATTAGCGCGGCCCGACGCAACGGCCGACAGAGCCCGGCGAGTAAATCTGTGGGTTCTCGTTACGATTATTTCCGTAACTGTAGATCCGCGAAAACGACTAACTATGACCAAGAACTGGAGCAGCTCGCATGCCGAGAGGACGATCCACTTTTAGCAAACGCCAGAAAGAGCAAGCGCGGCAGCAAAAACAGCGCGACAAAGCCGAACGTAGGAACCAGCGTAAGCTGGGACAGCCCGAGGCAAGCCCGACGGACGAAATACGTGAGCTGCGTGAACATGCCGAAGCTCAGGCGGCCATGTTCCGCATCGGGCCCCTATCGGGAGACTCCACGGGCTCGGAGCCAAACGAAGACAATGGGCTGGATCAATGAGCAATCCCATTGTCTGAGGGCGGGACTACACAAAGACCTCGCCCGGTAAAGCGACGAGGGTCCTGCTACTAAGAGTGTTTTGAACAGGTTGGCGCACAAAGCCTGCATCGATCTCGTCGAACCGCCTGCGTTCGATACGAAGTTTCAGCGCGCGCTCGATGTCCCGAAGTTGGACGAGTTCAGCGCCTGCCACCAGTGTCGACGCGTGGCCTTGCGATCCTGCTCGGCCCGTGCGGCCGACCCGATGAACAAAATCCTCGGCCATCTTCGGCAAGTCGTAGTTGATCACATGGGCGACGTCGTCCACGTGCAAACCCCGCGAAGCAATGTCGGTTGCCACTAAAATCTGATACCGGCCTTCCTGAAATCCGCTGAGGGCATGGTTCCTTTGAGATTGAGAGCGGTCGCCATGGATCACGGCGGCGTTGAAGCCGTGCTGAACCAAAGACTTTACGATGCGTTCCGCGCCTCGTTTGGTACGGGCGAAGACTAAGGCCTGACCCGACTCTGCGTGCAACAACTGCTTGAGCGCGTCCATCTTTTCCGTAGGACGTACTTCGTAGGCCGTGAGCTGAACGCTCGCCGCTGGCTTGAGGCCTGGATCCACGGTTACTCGTACAGGATCGCGCATGTACTCATGCATCAACATGGCTACAGAATGTTCAATTGTCGCGGAAAAACACAGGGTCTGGCGGGCCTGCGGGAGGAGGGCGATGATGCGCCGGATGGCCGGAAGGAAACCCATGTCCAGCATCCGGTCCGCCTCATCGAGCACCAGCATTTTGATTGCCCGCAGATCTACTAATTTCCGGTCAACGAAGTCCTGCAACCTCCCAGGAGTGGCGATGATAAGCCTGCAACCTGCGCGAAGGGTGCGGATCTGCGCTTGCTCTGACACGCCGCCGATGACTAGGGCAGCCATGTCCTTGCTGTGGCACAGTCTCTCATACTGCTGGTGGACTTGCATGGCGAGCTCACGCGTCGGTAATAGAACGAGTGCTTTTGCTTGCCTTGAGGGTTCTTGCCTCAGCATCTCAATCAGGGGAAGTAAAAAAGCAAGCGTCTTGCCGGTTCCCGTTTGCGCCGCTCCGATAATGTCTTTTCCGTTGAGGGCCACAGGGATGGCTTGCTCCTGGATAGGAGTTAAAGTTGTAAACTGGGCTGCCGCCAGCTTCTGCTGTAAAGCAGCAGAGAGCGGCAGTTCCGAAAATTTTGTCATTCGATTGGTTTCTTTCGGGCGACGTGCACACTAAAACCGATGTGTAGCGCGTCGTCGCACTTTCAATATTAGATTTACGCTGGCCAAACGGCAGGCAGGGAAAGCGGAGATAAAACTGATCCAACGAGGGAACCACCGCGTAAACAAGCAAACCGTGCAAATAGCGTTAAATTCAGTGTAGCAGGAAACGGTCCGGTTTGTAAGAGCTCGCCTACTTCTCGTCAAACTTAAGTGTTGCCTCCCGGCCATACCGCTAAGCGGTAACCAAACCTGCTAAGTTGCTGAAGAATGGTGAGCGCGGTAGGAATCGAACCTACAACCTACTGATTAAGAGTCAGTTGCTCTGCCAATTGAGCTACGCGCCCTAGCGAACGGCAAACAATTTGTTGGAGCTTTATCAGATCCAGTTTGGTCAGACCTATGAGGACTTCTGGCAGAGAATGTCCACCAACAGTGTAACTTGCGCGTGCCAGACCCAGCAAGTTAGCACACCACTCATTCTCGGCAATCACTGCTTGATCAGATACTTGCGCAGTGCAACGTTTGATGTAATGCAGGGCGCCTGAACGGAGGCGTACGCTGCGGCTCCTCCGGCGCGATACGGAAGAAGAAGCGGCTGCTGGGAATAAGCGGGAATTTCTCCCTCCGTGGCGCAACAGGGCAGAGAGATTGCGCGCAACACGCATTTACAGGTGCTCGCCGTGTGCAACCATTTTTCCCTGAATCCACAGCAGCAGCAGAAGCAGATTCGCCTATCGCGGCAGCAGTCACTTGAGCAATTGCGCGCATTGGCTACGGAGCAGCAAGCCGCGGCATATCAATCTTGTCTTGAGCGGCGCGCCACTTCGCGTTTGGGGAACATAGCGCGGGACCGTGCGGTTCCCGAGCGGAAGGCCCGCCTGCAACGCCGCTCCCTTCAGGCTCGAGTGAGAATCAGGAACGTTGATTTGCGGCGAACGGAGAGACCGCGTCTGCAACGGAGGTATTCGGCCGTCGTGGAGGCATTTCGCCGCCATCGACCGGTGGGCGTTGCTCCAGAGTCCCGAGGATAGGTGTGTCCTCAAAACCATGCAGGCTGCTCTGGGCAAAACCGTGTTTTTGGCCGATGGTTTCTATGAATCGCAGTTGAAACGGAGTAAGGACTTTCACCGGGAGTGTTTGGAAGTTGCGGAAAATCCACAGTAAGTAAAGACGCTGAAAAAAGGTGGGCTGCAAATACCGCGGACCAAGGGGAGTGAGAATCCGCAGAGCCCCTCCTAAGAGTTTATCTATCGACATGCCGTCCACCCTAAACTTTGAGGTTAATACTTTCTAAGCGCAGCAATTCAAGGGCCGAATTATTGCACTAAAGCCGCGACATGTCCAAAGGAATCTTTAAATTGTTCTAAAATTTGACGAGAACCTTCTGGGAGGTACACTTTCTCCCTCGGATTACACAGGAAACAGCATCTTCAGCCGCTGATTTCGGGTAATATCTGCATTCCATGAATCCTTGCAGCCACGCCAAAGGTGCCCGATTCGCACGAGGTTTCTATGCGGACAACCGAGGCCTGGCAACATACCCACCGCGCGTCGCCCTGCGTAAATTCGGCGGGAAGTACCATCACAATCTCAAGTTCGTTGCCTGCGGCAATTTTTGTCTTGGTGTAGAGAAATATGCCGCCATCGCTCAGGTTCGTCGTATAGCCGTCGGCATGCAAAGAGCCGTCCTTGGCGTGGATGGCCAGCGGGACGCGTACTGACTGGCGCTTGCGTGAACGGCGTTCGACCTTTGTCTCAGGCATTAGCGTAACAAGTTAGCACATTCACGTGTCTGGCACAGTCTGACATCGAACGTCCAGCCACGCTTGCTAATTCGGGACGAGGTCGCATCGTTTAGCATGACGTGGTGAGGAAAAAGGCCGTTCGCCGCATGGGTTTGGCCCGTGCGATATCGAAGTTGGGATATTGCTCGCGTTCGCGCGCAGAGGCGCTGATTCGGTCGGCCCGTGTACGGCTGAACGGAAAAGTCTGCTTGGATCCTGAGACTCCTACGCACTCTGGGAAAGAACGAATAGAAATCGATGATAAAGCGATCTCGGCCGCATATACCATTTACATAGTCTTGAACAAGCCTCGCGGCGTGGTGGCGACCGCATCCGATGAGCAAGGCCGCGACACTGTCTATCACCTTCTACCTCCCGACCTGTCGTGGATTGCCCCCGTTGGCCGTTTAGACAAGGCCAGTGAAGGCTTATTGCTCATGACGAATGATTCTGGGTGGGCGGCGCGTATCTCCGCGCCCGAAACGTGCATTGCGAAAACTTATCACGTGCAGGTGAATACGGTGCGTTCCCAGGCCTTGTTGGACGCGATGATAAAAGGAGCACGATGCGATGGCGAACTACTAAGGGCGAAGAGTGCACGGTTCTTGCGTGGCGGTCAACGCAATAGCTGGATTGAAGTTGTGCTGGAAGAGGGCAGAAACCGGCAAATTCGGCGCTTGCTGGCGCAGTTGGGAGTCTCCGTACTGCGGCTGGTGCGAGTCGCCGTTGGTCCTTTAGAGTTGGGAGATCTTCCAAAAGGGCAATGGCGCTATCTTTCAGGGGCGCAGAAACTCCTCCTGGATCAAGCGATGCTTGCAACAATGGGGATGGGTAAAACTAGTATTTCGCAATCGTGCTCATGAACTCTTTCTTGGCGACGATGCCGCTGGCGAGCTTGAGTTGTTTCAAGTCGGCGTCCGTGAAGTCCGGTCCGGCAGAGCCAAGGCTGTAGCCCTTGCGGCAAATCTGAATTACGCCCATCAGCTTTTGCGCATCCATCACAGGGGCGGACATCAGCTTTTGAATGCTCGGCTGCTCTGTTTCCACTTCGATGGTTTGCGCTTCGTGCTCCTCAGGGCGGGCGAGTCGAACCGTTTCAAAAACGCTCGCATGTTTCACCTTGGCGAAATTGTTGAAAATCTCTATTTTCTTGGTGCTGGCGGTATGGGCGGCGATGGCGGTGGAACTCGAGACTGGAATAGCTCCGGCCGTCTTCAGTTCGTCAGGATAAAGAAATTTAAGCAGCGATTTTTCCAGCCGCAACAGCGCGACTTCCGTCGGACGGACAGCAAATAATTTCGCCAAGGCCGCGCAGAATTTGTCAGGCGTATTGGCCTGTTCCAAGACAAATTCTACTGAGCGGTTGGGAGCGCGACCAACGGCCGCAGCAGCATTTCCAGAGGAATTACTTAGTTCTTTTTCCATGGTTTCGAGCGCAGTATTATGCAAGTCAATGTTCAGGGATAACAGTGGTTACATCAAGTTACGAAGGTACTTCCGGGCAGCGTCGTTAGCCGTCGCTACTCTTTCGTGAGAGGAAAATGCTTTTCGCGCCACTCGCGGATACCGCCATCCATGGAAAGGACGTTGGTGTAGCCCATCTTCTGGAGGTTATCAGCGGCCAGAGCAGAACGAAAACCGCCGCCACAGTAGAGTACGAGGGGAGCGCTGGTATCGGGCACGCGGGTTTCGATGTCGCGCTCGATAATGCCTTTGCCGAGATGGATCGCAGTGGGCAGATGGTCCTTAGCAAACTCACTCTCTTCGCGAACGTCGATCAGGATGAACTTATCTTTGCGGTCCAACCGCTGTTTGATTGCGTCGGTTGTCGTTTCTTTAATACGTGTTTTGGCATCCTCGATGATTTTTATAAACCGTGGAGCGTGCTGCATAGCTTTCTCCTTATGAGGCGTGAACACGCCGAACTTTTTGACTCAGGACGCATCTACCCCCATTCTATTTCAAGGGCGGTACGACGTGGACGAGTCACCTGTGCTGGCGGCGGGTTCCGAGTGCACTTATGTCAGAACTTAATTTTCTATCGGCATGCGAGATGGCACGACGGATTCGTCGGAGAGAAATTTCGCCGGTTGAACTTGTCAACGAGCACCTCGCAAGAATTAAAAGTCTCAATCCTCGCTTGAATGCATTCATAAAGGTTGACATCGAAGGTGCTCGACGACAGGCACGCGCGGCGGAAGAGAAATTGCTATCGAAGGGCGAAATCGGGCCGTTGCACGGAGTACCCATCAGCATCAAGAGTTCTATAGAAGTGGCAGGCATGCCCTACGAGGCCGGCACATCATTGCGTGAAAGCATTATTGGACAGCAAGATGCCCCGCTGGTCCGCCGTCTTCGCGCCGCCGGGGCAATCATTCTTGGAGTGACCAATACTCCCGAACTACTGATGGCCTGGGAAACCGACAACCTCTTATATGGACGCACCAATAATCCCTGGGATTTATCGCGGACGGCTGGAGGGTCGAGCGGTGGGGAAGCGGCTGCGATTGCTGCTGGTTTATCGGCCGGCGGTGTAGGTAGTGATGGAGGGGGATCGATTCGCGTCCCGGCGCACTTCTGTGGAATTTGTGGGTTAAAGCCCACGCCCGGACGCATCCCGTCGACGGGACACTTTCCGCAGTCCGCCGGGCCGTTCGCGTTGCTTGGCGTGGTGGGGCCGATGGCGCGGACGGTGGCGGACTTGAAACTGCTTTTCGAAGTGATGCAAGGGCCGGACGATGGTGATCCGTCAGCAGCGCCTGTGCCGGTACGTTGGCCAAGCAGGGAAGAGACAAAGAAAATTTGCATTGGCTATTTCGAAGACGATGGCCGCACACCCGTGACAATCGAGACGCGAGACGCGATTAGAACCTCGGTTGAGGCCCTGCGTAGCGTGGGGTTCCGAGTTGAGACTTTTCGTCCGGAGGGCCTCGAGCAGGCACGGCAGATCTGGTGGGCTTTCTTTGGCATCGCCGGAGGCATGCTGCTGCGGCCGATGTTGAGCGGGCGTGAAGGCGAACTGAGCCCAACACTGCGTCAATTTTGCGAGTGGGTCGCTGGCGAGCCTCCGCATACTGCCGATACGCTGCTGGACGCGTGGATGAAGCGCGATTTGCTGCGGATGAAAATCTTCGGGCAAATGCAGAAGTTTCCAATTTTGTTGTGTCCGGTTGCTTCGGTCCCGGCTTTCAAGCATGGCGAGCGGGAGTGGAATGTAGAGGGGCAACGCGTAAAGTATCTCGATGCCTGGAGCTATTGCGAATGGTTCAATCTCCTCGGGATGCCCGCGGCAGTAGTTCCGGTGAGCCATTCAGCAGGAGGTTTGCCGATTGGAGTGCAAATTGCCGGGCGCCCATGGGAGGAAGAGACCGTGCTGGAGGTCGCGGACATTCTTGAACGCGAATGCGGCCGTCGGATGATGCCGGCGGTTGGGTGAGCCGCTTGCGTCATCTAGTACTTTTATACTGTTGTCTCTGATTCGAAGACCGAATACGCTTACGCGGTTCGATAATCCCGTCTATGTTGGCCACTGAAAATACACTGGTTGGCGCCAGCTGGCGCTTGATGATAGGACTTCTTATTTTTTTGGCCGCCTCGGCTGCCTATCTTTATGCGTTTCCACAGGCAAATGTGTTTTATGCCGGGGTGGTTTTGCTGCATGTCGTTGCGGGCATTGCCGCTACGTTGCTGCTCGCAATTTGTTTTTATCAGGCATGGCAGCGCGCGACCCTCTTCGAGCGGATGGGATGGGTATTGCTTCTGGGCGGAGCAATCCTCGGGTTGATTTTGATCAAGACTGGTACGCCGCGAGCGGAATGGAACTGGCTCTATGCGCATATTCTGGTGTCGCTGGCCGGACTTGGAATCTTATTTGCCGAATGGGCAGGCAGGCAGGGATGGTTGTCTTCGGGCATTGCCGGGCCTGCGGCACGTATAGCTATTGTTCTGCTTATACTTGCAGGCGTCGGCGTAGGCGCTCGTTATCTGCGGGAAGCACGTTGGCTTACGCACGCTCGGATTGAAAATCCAGCCGAGCCACCGGCCACGATGGACTCCGAAGGGGATGGAGCGAAAGGCCCATTCTTTCCCAGTTCAGCGCAGGTGTATGGCGGACAGCATATTCCCAGCGAATATTTCATGGAGTCGGATTCGTGCGAGCGCTGCCATCAGGACATTTACAAGCAATGGTTTAGCTCAGCTCACCACTTCTCCTCGTTCAACAATCAGTGGTACCGCAAGAGCATCGAGTACATGCAGGACACGATCGGCACGAAACCCTCGAAGTGGTGTGGCGGATGCCATGATCCGGCGGTTCTCTACAGCGGCAAGATGGACACACCCATCAAGCAAATCGTGCACACTCCGGCCGCCCAGGCCGGACTCGGCTGCATGATGTGCCATTCTATTGCTCGCGTGAAGAGCACAATGGGGCAGGCGGATTTTTATCTTGAGTATCCCAAATTGCACGAACTTGCCGCGAGCAAGAACCCCGTCATCCGCACGTTGCATGACTTTTTGGTCAAGATGAATCCAGAGCCGCACCGACGTGTCTTCTTAAAGCCCTTCATGCGCGACCAGACAGCCGAGTTTTGTTCGACGTGTCACAAAGTGCATCTTGATGTTCCGGTGAACCACTACCGCTGGCTGCGCGGCTTCAATGAATACGACAATTGGCAGGCAAGCGGGGTTTCAGGGCAAGGCGCCCGGTCTTTCTATTACCCGCCAAAGCCGGCGCAGTGCGCCGATTGCCACATGCCTCTGACGCACTCAGCGGACATGGGCAATATCAACGGCTTCGTGCACTCCCATCGTTTCCCTGGAGCGAATACGGCGGTACCCACGGCCAACGAAGATGCCACGCAACTTAAAGTCACCGAAGACTTCCTGAAGAGTAATAAGGTGACGGTGGATATCTTCGGCATTACGCCTGAAACTGGAGAAATTAAATCAGGAGCGCGGGAGCAGTCCGACCTCTCAACATCATTCGCGGTGGGCGAGGAAGCCGAAACCAAGATTACCCCTGCCGTAGAGACAGCGGTTGAGCCGGTTACGGCCCCTCTGAACCGCGTGCACGCGGTTGTACGACGCGGTGATACCGTGCGTGTCGAAGTTGTGGTGCGAACGAAAGCGGTCGGGCACTTTTTCCCGGGCGGGACTGTAGATGCATTCGATACCTGGCTCGAGCTGAAAGCCACCGATGATAAAGGCCAAACAATTTTTTGGAGTGGAATGGTCGAAGACAATGGCAAAGGGCCGGTGGAGAAAAGCGCGCACTTTTACCGGTCCTTGCAGATTGACGGGCACGGCAACCCCATCAACAAGAGAAACGCTTGGGCCACACGCGCGGTGGTCTACGTTCACTTGATTCCGCCGGGGGCAGCCGATACGGTCCACTATCGTTTGCACATTCCCGATAACGCTGGGAACAAGATCACATTGCATGCCCGCTTGTGCTACCGCAAGTTTTCCTGGTGGAATACGCAATTTGCTTTCGCTGGCATGCCCGATCCTAATAGCGACGCGGCGGTTATGCCGAGCTACGATGACCGCAAGTTTGTCTTCAAGGCGCCGTTGGATGGGATTTCAGCGAAAGAAGAGAAGATTCCGGATTTGCCGATTATTGCGGTCGCCGAGAATGAAGTGACGCTGGACGTTGCCCAGCGCGGCGCGCCCAAGCAGCCGCCGCAACAAATCCTTCAAACCGACGATTGGCAGCGCTGGAATGATTATGGCATTGGGTTGTTTCTTCAGGGAGATTTAAAGGGAGCGGCTGCGGCGTTCCAGAAAATTACCGAAATGGCCCCTAATAATCCCGATGGATGGGTAAACGTTGGCCGTTGCGCGGTGCAGGAGGGTGATATGCAACGCGCACGGAGCGTTCTTGAAAAAGCCCTGGCGATCAGCCCCAACCTCGCGCGCGCGCATTATTTCTATGCTCGCGTTCTGCGCAGCGAAGGCAACTATGAAGGCGCCGCCGATCATTTGCAACAGGTGCTTGCGCAGTATCCTCGCGATCGAGTCGCGTTGAATGATCTCGGCCGCGTTCTTTTCTTGCAGCGCAAATATTCGGAGGCAGTCACGACACTGCAATCCGTTTTAGCCATTGATCCTGAAGACTTGCAGGCCCACTACAATCTGATGCTCTGCTATCGCGGATTGAGCGATAACAAGATGGCAAGTGAACACGAAGAGCGTTACCTCCGTTTCAAGGCGGATGAATCGTCGCAAGTGATTACGGGGCCTTATCGCCAATTGCATCCAGAGGACAATAACGAACGGCAGGCGATCCATGAACATGTCTCAGTTCCGTTGACTGTCCCAACTCGCGCAGCCGCCGCCTCGGGCGCCCACGGCGAGCAAACCCATAAGACTCGTCCCTTTGAGCAAAGCTCGCTCACGAAGGCGACGCCCATAGGAGCGGCCCAATAATGCGCAAGTTGTTTCTGCTGATTGCACTGCTCTCTTGGTATGTCTCTGCTCAACAGATCCAATACCGCGATATCACCGCCAAGGCCGGAATTAATTTCAAACACAACGATGGCGCTTTCGGAAAAAAATACCTGCCCGAAACGATGGGTCCGGGTTGCGCTTTTATTGATTACGACAATGACGGCTGGCCTGACATTCTGCTAATCAATGGCGAGAATTGGCCCGGCCATCCAGGTACAGCCACTACACCGAAGCTCTATCACAATAATCACGACGGCACTTTTACGGACGTGACGCGTAAAGCCGGCCTTGCCGTCCCCATGTATGGAATGGGAGCAGCCATCGGTGATTACGACAACGATGGCTTCGACGATATTTTTATCAGCGCGCTCGGACAGAGTCATCTATTTCACAACAATGGGAATGGAACGTTCACTGACGTCACGAAATCTGCGGGGTTGTACGGAACAACGGGCTTTTCGACGAGCGCTGCCTGGGTGGACTACGACCGTGACGGCAAGCTTGATCTTGTAGTCGCCAACTATGTGGATTGGTCGGAAAAGGGTGATTTGTTCTGCACCATCGATGGAACTCACAAATCGTATTGCACACCGGAATCCTATAAGGGAAGCACGCCGCGGCTGTGGCACAACTTAGGGAACGGCAAGTTCGAGGACGCCACGCAAAGGGCCACGCTCTACGATCCCAATTCCAAGGGCCTCGGCATCGCGATTCTCGACGCTAATGGTGACGGCTGGCCCGACATTCTGCTAGCGAACGACACCCAGCCCAACAAGCTCTACATCAACCAGCACGATGGTACATTCGCGGAGAAAGGTGTTTCCGCGGGAATTGCATTTAGTGAAGACGGCGTCGCCCGTGCCGGCATGGGCGTGGATGCCGCCGACTACGACCGTTCGGGCAAGCCCAGCATCATCATCACAAACTTTGCCAACCAGATGCTTTCGCTTTACCACAACGAAGGCAACGACCTGTTCGTAGACAACGCGCCAACTTCGGAAGTCGGTCGCGCTACGCTCGTGACGTTGGGGTTTGGCTGCTTCTTCTTCGATTACGACAATGACGGGTGGCAGGATATTTTCGTGGCGGATGGGCATATTGAAGATGCAATTGAGCGGGTACAAAAGCGCGTCCGCTACGCTGAGCCGCCCCATCTGTTTCGTAATCTGCGTGGAGGCAAATTTCAGGAAGTCACGCAAACTCTCGGTGCGGAATTTGCCAGCCCTAAAGTCGCGCGCGGCGCAGCTTTTGCCGACGTTGATAATGATGGTTTCCTCGACATTCTTCTTACTACCAACGGCGGCCGCGCATATTTATTTCATAGTCGAAACGGAACCAATCATAGTCTGCGGATTAAGTTGGTTGGGACAAAATCCAATCGCGACGGCATCGGGGCCAGCGTCAGAGTGATCTCGGGCAAGGACGACCAAACCAAGACCGTCCACAGCGGTTCAAGCTACCTTTCACAAAGCGAATTGACGTTGACCTTCGGTCTTAGCTCCGCCACCGAGGCTGATTCCGTTGAAATCAACTGGCCCAGCGGTCAAGTGGACAAGCTCGCGAATATCAACGCTGGACAAACCGTGGCCATCCAGGAGGGGAAAGGAATCGTTGCAACGAGCCCCTATCATCAGCCGTGGAAATAATCGCGTCTATGTCACAACTGTGTTTAAATCTTCTGAAATGCTGCGGGTACTCATTCCTCGATCACTGGCGATCTTTGTCGCACTGATTCCGTTTGCTGCGGCGCAGACCAATCCCGCCGAAGCCGCCCGGCTCAATAACCTCGGCGCGGGATATATGAATCAGCAAGCCTTCGAGAAGGGATTGCATCTCTTTCAACAGGCGGCGAAGCTTGACCCCAATCTCCAAATTGCAAAGCTGAATCAAGGAATTGCTCTACTCAACATCGGCAAACTAGATGCGGCGCAGCCAATTCTGGAAACGGCCGTTAAAGAGAATCCGAAAGATGCATATGGCTGGTATAACCTGGGCCTGTTCTACAAGAACAGCAATACCCCGGAGAAAGCCGTGGACGCGTTTCAGCATGTCGTCGAAATTGATCCGAATGACCCGGATGCCTGGTATTTTCTCGGATCGGTGCATGCCCAGCTCAAGCACTTTCCCGAAGCGGTGGATTGCTTTAACCACGCGCTGAAACTGAATCCTTACCATGCGTCGGCGCAGTTTGGGCTCGCGCGGGCCTATCAGCAATCCGGTGATTCAACCAAAGCTAAAGAAAATCTTCAGCGCTTTCAATACATCACGCAGAAAAAGCTGGGTACGCCTATCAGCCTCGCTTATGGGGAGCAAGGCAAATATTCGCTGGCGGAGCAATCTCCTTTGGCGCCGCAAAGAGTTCCGCCTGAAATTCCGGTGAAGTTTGTGGATGTTACAAGTGAGGCTGGGCTAAGCGTTAAGTCTATAAGCAACGCGAACGACTTAGCGAGATCCCTCGGTCCGGGGGCCTGCTTCTTCGATTACGACGGCGATGGCAAACCTGATATTTTTATCGCCGACAACGGTCGAGAGGGCGGAATGGCGCTGTATCACAACCTCGGCAACGGCAAGTTCGAGGATGTGACGAAAAAGGCGGCCCTCGATCCTACGCTCCACGCCATCGCCTGCACTGCAGGAGATTATGACAACGACGGTGCAACAGATCTTGCAATTAGTTTGGATGATCGTGTCATGCTTCTGCACAACGAGAAGAACGGAACATTCAAAAATGTCACTAGCAAAGCGGGAATTGCGAGTGAGGGGCCGAACGCTGGCCTTCTTTTTGTGGATTACGACCATGACGGTGACTTGGACTTATTTGTAGCCCGCTCCGGTGCACGTGCCTCGGTGGGTTCAACGGTTTCGTCAGAAGATCATCCAACTGGCCGGAGCGAAATGTGGAGGAATAATGGCAACGGCACTTTTACCAATGTCACCGCGGATTTAGGAACTAACTCTCCGAGTTTCTCTGCTCTCGGGACCGACTATAACAACGATAGAGCGGTGGACATGATATTAACTTCGGCGCGTGAATCGCCAGCAGTTTTAGAGAACCCACGTGAGGGGAAATTCATTGCCAAGACTCCATGGTCTTCGAAAATGAAGCAACCTGCTAACGCTGTAGCAGTCCTCGATTTCGACCACGACGATTGGATGGATTTAGCTTTTACACATTTTGGGGAGCCGAGCATCACGCTTTGGAGAAACAATAAAGATGAAAGTTTTGACAATTGGATTTTTCCGACTCCCAATTGGGTCCGCGCTTTCGGACTCGCCGCCTTCGACTACGACAACGACGGCTGGGTTGATCTCGTAGCTGTTGGCGAAACCAAAGATGGGAAAGGCGAAGTACGCCTTTTTCGTAATCTTGGGCCCGATGGATGGAAAGACGTCACCGCCGACGTCGGCCTCGACAAACTTCAATTAAAAAATCCTCGCTCGATTGCAACTGCTGACTTTAACGCCGATGGCACAACCGACTTATTGATCACACAAAACCATGGGCCTGCAGTCCTTCTGAAAAACGTCGGCGCCAATAATAACCAGTGGCTGCGTCTATCGCTCAAGGGACTCAATGACAATAAGAGCGCCATCGGAACAAAAGTTGATATCTTCTCTGGCGGCAATCGTCAGAAATATGAAATCTATGGGTCCAATGGATATTTAGGGCAGAATTCCACCGACCTCGTTATCGGCCTGGGCCGGGAAAAGCAAGCTGATGTTGTCCGAATGTTGTGGCCCACCGGCGTATTACAAGATGAGGTAGAAATCGGCGCCGATCAGCCGCTATCTATCGTGGAAATCGACCGTCGTGGCAGTTCCTGTCCCACGCTCTTTGAGTGGGATGGTAAACACTATGCTCTTGTAGCCGACATGCTTGGTGCAGGAGCCATTGGACATTGGGTCGCTCCGGGTGAGCGGAATATCTCTCGGCCTGTCGAATACATCAAGCTCGACCATTCGCTCCAACCGAAAGACGGCAAGCTGAGTTTCCGTTTCATGGAACCATTAGAAGAGGCCGTCTATCTCGACCGGGTTCGTCTGCTGGCGGTTGACCATCCATCTGGAATCGATGTTTATCCCAATGAATATTTCGCGTCGAACCCGCCATACCCTCGCTTCAAAGTAGTTTTCAGCCGGGATATGCAAGCCCCAGCCGCCGCGAGAGATGACCACGGACACGACGTTCTTCCCGATCTGCTGGCGCATCATTTCATTGGCGATTTCAAAGTCTTGCACTTCGCTGGATTCACGGAACCGCATTCGCTGGAGCTCGATCTCGGCGCAGACTATGACGGCGGCCCACTCTGGCTTCTGATGCATGGCGAAATCGAATACTTCACAGCCACTAGCATGTATGCCGCTAGTCAGGCTGGACTTGAGCCGATCGCGCCATATGTCGAAGCGCTAGATGCAAACGGCAAATGGACTCGCGTGATTGATGATCTTGGTTTTCCTGCTGGTGGCCCGCGCACGATCACTGCCGACCTCACCGGGAAACTGCCCATCGGCACCCGCCGCATTCGCGTTACAACGAATCTGCAGATTTATTGGGACAACATTCTCATCAGTCGCACAAAACAAGATCAGTCCTACCGTGTCTTTGACGTGCCGCTCGGGCATGCCAATCTCGACTTCCACGGGTTCCCGCGCAAAATCGAGAATCGGCCTCCAGGCAACGTTGCCTATATGTATGAAGAGGCCAGCCCCACCGGCCCGTACACGCGCCCCGCGGGGAACTACACCCGCTACGGCGACGTGCTCCCGCTGCTCACCGATCTCGACGATCGCCTTGCCATTTTTGGCTCAGGGGATGAGGTCAAACTCGACTTCGATCCTTCGAGTCTGCCGCCGCTGCCGACCGGCTGGGCTCGCGATTACTTCTTCGCCGCCGAGGGTTATGAAAAAGACATGGATTTCTACGCCTTCGATTTTGATCGCGTCGCGCCCATCCCGTATTCGAGCATGAAGACTTACCCGCCCACACAATCATTCCCACTCGACGATGTGCATCTTGACTATCTCCTGCAATACAACACACGCTTTATGTCCGGACGTGAAGCCCGAGGGTTCGCATTCGATTATCAATCGCGGTAGCGGGAAGGTCGCGCGCGGGAAACCGCATAAGTGCCCCATAATCTGCCGCATGGAAGGGTAATCGTTTGGTAACCACTCACCGGCTCAGGCGTAATTTGTTACCTCTCACGGCCGCACGTATAACTCTTGCAGCGCTGTAATCGGCGCAGTTTATATACGGAGAGTAAATGCGTCGTCATCTCTTAGTTCTGGCATTAGTTCTGAAAACGGCAGCGCTCGTCGCCGCGCAGACTGGAACGCAACTCGTCCCTACTGGCAAGGGCTGGGCGGTTGAAGTTCCTGTGCAACAACCACTGGCTGGCTCAGAACTCACGCACAACGGCGGCGGTACTGTCGGGGCTTATGTCCACAACGGCAATGGCATTATTTATCATGGGGGGCCGGTCATGCACGGCAGTCCGGTGCACGTCTATTTCATCTGGTATGGAAACTGGGCGACCGGCCCTACGCCTTCCGACCGTCCAGAGACGGTGGCGTTGGTTGACACGCTCTTTGCTCCAACGCGAGGCATGGGTGGATCACCTTATTTCAGAATAACCACGACTTACGGCGACACCACAGGAAATGCGAGCGGCAATCTCGGCGAAGTGGCTTCAGTCCGCGATAATTACGGCCGTGGCAAGAATCTCGCCGACGCGGATATTCGCACAATTGTCGTGGACGCCATCAATGGGGGCTTGCCACGTGATGCCAACGGCATCTACTTCGTCCTGACCGCGTCCGATGTGGCCGAAACATCCGGATTCTGCAAACTCTATTGCGGCTGGCACGATCACACAAATCTTGACGGAACGGATATCAAATACGCGTTTGTCGGCAACCCTGCCCGTTGCCCGTCAGCCTGTGAAGCGCAAAGCCTCAGCCCCAACGGAGACAGCGGCGCCGACGCTATGGTTTCCATCATGGCGCACGAAGCGGTTGAAACGGTGACTGATCCCGATCTGAACGCTTGGTACGATTCGCAAGGCAATGAGGTCGCTGACAAGTGTCAGTGGAAGTTTGGCCCCTACAAAACGCTCGCCGGCCACGGTGCTTATAACGAGACTTTCGGCACTTACAATTGGCTCTTGCAAATGCAATGGGAAAACACCCGCGGCGGCGGTTGCGATCAGGTCCTCGGCGGAAAGTTCTACACGAAATAGGGTGTTCAATAGGCTATTCCAAAACGTCGACTAAATCGTTTTAATCTTGACACTTTAAGGCCATCCATAATCCAATAGCACGCGGATGGAAACCACGACCGCTTCGGCCCCGCGCCTTCGTCGATCCCTGACTCTATGGGATCTCATTCTTTACGGGATAATCGTCATTCAGCCGGTTGCGCCGATGTCCGTCTTCGGCGTCCTCAGCGATCGCGGACGCGGTCACGTCGTCACCACAATTCTCATCGCGATGGTTGCCATGCTGTTCACGGCGATTAGCTATGGACGGATGGCACGCGCTTACCCTAGCGCTGGTTCGGCATTTACCTACGTTGGCCAGGAGATTAACCCTGCGCTCGGCTACGTTACTGGCTGGTCCATGGTGATGGACTATATGCTTAATCCCATCATCTGCATTATCTGGTGCAGTCAGCAGGCGCACGTCTTTGCGCCCGGAGTCGCATATTGGGTTTGGGCGATCTTTTTCGCCGCGGTTTTTACCGGATTAAATATTCAAGGCGTGAAAACTTCTGCTCGTGTGAATACGGGCCTTGCGATTGGAATGGGAGTGGTCATTGCTATCTTTTTCGTCGCGGCGGCGCGGTTCATTTTTGGACATCCGCACGACGAGGCGGGGTTTTTTACGCGGCCTTTTTACGATCCCTCGATGTGGAACACGCGCGCCGTTCTCGGGGGAACTTCCATCGCGGTTCTTACCTATATTGGTTTCGACGGCATCTCGACACTTTCTGAAGAAGCGGAAAACCCGCGCCGCAATATTCTGCTGGCGACCGTGTTTACTTGCGTGGTCATCGGAATTCTTTCTGCGATTCAGGTGTACGCCGCGCAGCTGATTTGGCCGGCCTCGCAGCCATTTCCTGACGTTGATACCGCCTTTGTTCATGTGGCGGCTCGCGCGTGGCGACCTTTGTTTGCAATCGTTGGATTCACCCTATTGGTGGCCAATTTCGGCTCCGGCATGGGCGCGCAACTCGGCGCGGCTCGCCTGCTCTACGGGATGGGCCGTAGTAGCGCGCTGCCCAAGTCATTTTTTGGCGCGGTAGACCCTAAACGCCATGTGCCCCGTAATAATGTCGTCTTCGTAGGCGTAATCGCACTCATTGGGGCTTTTGTCATCAGTTACGGGTTGGGAGCGGAGATGCTCAACTTCGGAGCGCTTATCGCGTTTATGGGTGTGAACGCCGCCGCATTCGTGCGGTACTACCTGCGCAGCCAAGAGAAGAAACTGACCAATCTTATCCCACCTATCCTGGGATTTCTTATCTGCCTTTTACTATGGCTTAATCTCAGCCGCCCGGCGAAAATCGCCGGCGTCATCTGGATGGCTGTTGGAATTGCCCTTGGCGCCTGGAAGACCAAAGGCTTCCGCGGCAATTTAATCGATTTCGAATTGCCGGCGGATGAGTAGATAAATTTCGCTAAACTACTCGATATTCCATCCGCTCACTTCTATCGCCGGCTTTGCAGTGCCCAACTCTGCAGCGCGATAGGTTGCCGTGATCTCGCGTTTCTCGCCGGGCAGCAAAGAGATGTAGTTATCCTGCCAAAGAACGGGCAATATCTCTTCTCCGCCTTTTCCTTTGTCAAGCTTGAGTCGCACAAAGAATGCAAGGCTCTTGCTGGGATTTTCGATGATCACACGAGTAACTGCCTCTTCGTCGGTCTTTTTGCGCTCGGTGACTTCGGAGACTTTCAGCTCCACCTTGGGCAATTGCGATAACGCGGTGAAATCGGCGTAAGAAGCCGTCGGAGTCTTGTACCACGTTGAATTTGCCCAATCGATGGTTTCGGGCTTGGTAGAGAGCCAATAAAAGTTCGATCCCACAAGCTTTCCGCTGGCATCCTCCAGCCGCATAACCAGAAAATACGTGGCGGTCAGATCTTGAACGTCAGGCAGCGTCAGGATCTTCTGGGCGCTATCGGCAGTCACATCCAGCGAGTCTTCGTGCGAGAATTTTTCGGTCATGTCGAGGTTGAGCAGGCGAGTCGTCAGCTTCAAGCCCTTTACGTCTTCATATCTGCTGCTAACCACATAGATTGAATGATCGTCGTAGCCGTAAATAGGATTGAGCGGCTGCAGGGCGGTCTTAGCGCCAAAATATGTCCCGCCCGGCCGCAAGTAGTAATCGTAGAGATGCCAAATCATCGATGGCCATGCGTTGTTCAGCATCCACTGGATGATTCCCGACGACGCATACTTGTTCCGACTGTAGGCTTCGAACATGGCGCGGATACCCTCATAACCAAGAATCTGCGCCTTGTAGGCGTAATCCTCGACACTCGTAGGAGGGCCATAGCGCGCGCTGATGGCATCGGAGAAAACATGAATGTCGCCGAACACGCCGCCCCCGGCGTGATAATTCCAGGTATCGTCAATGGGCCAGAGATGGTCCTTCCCCACCATGGCCCGAATGCTCTCGATGGGCGGAACAGCCGGGCCAGGGCTGGTTTCTGAGTTAAATCCATGCGCGCCTCCGCAGCCGCCCTGATTGCAGTCCTTATGTGCGGCCATCGTGGCGAGGGAGTCCTCAAGCCAGTACCGCGGCGAGACGTATTCGTACGGGCCTGACATTTTTACCCCACTCGTGCCGGTAACTGAGGTTGTCTTGGCGGTGGCGGAAGAGATAATGGGATTCGGCCAGAGCAAGTCACTTTCAATTTTTATATACATTTGCTCGACGTCCGGCGGCGGCGGGTTATCGCTGCCGTTCAGCCACATAACCAGGCTCGGATGGGAACGTAGTCTGTAGATCTGATCGCGCAAAGATTCCGCGGCAATGGCAAAGTCCGCCGGCTTCCAATTCGGCCAGTGTTCCCAATGGTCACAGCAGCACCAGCCCGCCATGACCAGAATGCCTTTCTGATCGGCGAGATCAAAAAACTCCTTCGTTTCCAGCTTACCTTCGAGCCGTATGGTGTTTAGGCCCATCTCCTGCACATAGCGGAATTCATCCTGAAGCCGCTGCGAATTCTCCCTTAGCATCATATCGGGAGACCAGCCGCCGCCGCGGATGAGAACCTTCTTGCCGTTCACCGAGAAGACGCGGCCATCGTTGGCATTTAGCTCTGAAGTGATTTGTCGAATTCCGAATTTGCTGTCTGATGAGTCAGAGACTTTCACGTCGGCTATAAATTCGAGGTGTAGATCATGCAAAGCAGGCCGGCCCATTTGCGCGGGCCACCATAGTTTCGGATTCGTAATATTGAGCTGGGAGAATCGTTCGGGCGTAAAGGTGATGTCTTTCGACTCATTCGCAGCCATTTCAACATTTTGCGAGAATTCAACTCCTTCAATTTTCCCTTGGAGTGTTCCCTTGACCGCTTGATTGGTGGCGTTCTTCAGCAAGGCGGTCACAGTGAGATGTGCTTTGTCATTTTCTGGAGAATCAACTTTCGAGACCACGGTGGGATAGCGCAGCGCGACTGGCCCACTGGTGACGACTTCCACGCTGCGCCACAAGCCCATGTTCTTGTCGGGAGGCGCAGGGTTCCAATCCACGAACGTGATGGCGAGGTCGTTCTCCGTCGGCGAAAAGACTTCAACAGCAAGGACGTTCGTCTTGCCGATGAGCGCTGCATCTGTGACATTGAATTCGTAGGTTCGCCATGCGCCGGCCACATCGTTGGAATTTGCGATCTGTTTTCCGTTGAGCCAAATGTTGGCACGATAGTTGATGCCGCCGAAGCGCAGCCAGAGAATCTTGCCCTTGTCGGCCGCAGGAATTTCGAAGCTCTTGCGATACCACCAGGGCACGATAAAAGGGCTGTCCTGCGGCATCGGCTGGTTGGAAAAATTAGACCCAATGGGATAGCTCATGCCTGGAAATGATCGCAGGTTCATGCCGGAGTCCGGGTCGGGATAGACTTTGTCTTTTACCAACGCAGCGACAACGGTGGTAGGGACAGAAATTGGGCGCCAACCTTTGGCTAGGAATTTGCTTGTCGAGATTTCCTTACCGGTCGCCTCCACTTTGCAGGACGATTGCAGTTCCCATCCATCGCGCAACACAAGGGTACTGCCCAGCTGTGGCACGATCGGCTTGGTTTGGGCGGCGCCCGCAACCGTGAGAAACGCAAACAGAACGCAGCCGAGCAGAGAACCGCAAGACGAGTGGGAAAGTCTCACAAAGGTACCTTCCAGTTGTGAAGTCACGGTGTCACCAGTGCTGAGAATTAAGACGCAAATCCCGTCCTGAGTTGATAGCACGTTTATTGATACGTTTCAATAGAGTGATTTGTGCGGATTCGGGGCACGCGTCGGGAGTGTCACCAACCGCGCATAGGTCGCCCCGGATCGTCCGATTAATTGGTTTATAATTGATTTTTCTGCATTGCATTCCAGCGACAATCGGAAATACATAGGAAAATATGATTCGTTTTCTGCAAACTCCCGGCCCGCTCAAGAAAATCATTCTGGGCGGATTGTTACTCATTATTTGCGCTGCCATGGTTATCACGCTTATTCCGGGTGGCCTTGGATCAAGTCTTGGTATCGGCGCTCCCGGCGCTGGCGTCGTCGCCACCGTCCTGGGAGATCCTGTGACGGCGGTAGAAGTACAACGTCAGGCCCGCGGTATGCTGCAACAGCAGTTTCCGCAGGGCGGCGCCCAAATGGCAGCGCGCCTGCCTTATTTCGCCCAGCGAGCGGCAGAGAGCTTGATCCAACAGAAACTAGTCGTGAAGGAAGCGCGTGAACTGGGTTTGCGCGCGACGGACGATGAAGTGCGTGACGAATTGCAGCATGGACGCTACTCCAGCGTTTTCTTTCCAAATGGGACTTTCATCGGTCAGAGCGAATATGAGGCGCTTTTGCAACAGCATGACTTAACCGTGCCCATGTTCGAGGACGGAGTAAAAGATCAGATCCTGCTCGATAAACTGCGAGGCCTCGTGGCTGGAAGTGCATCTGTGACCGACGCAGAGGTCCGGCAAGAGTTTGAGAAGCGTAATGTGAAGGTCAAGCTGGAATATGCGGTTCTTAGCAAAGACTCCATTTTAAAAGGGATACACCCTACAGATGCAGAATTGAAAGCCTTCTACGAACGCAATCAGGCGAACTATAAAAATTCGATACCGGAAAAGAGAAAGATTGAGTACGTGGTGCTGGATCGCGCGAAGATTGGCAATCAGATTCAGGTGACTACGGCAGATTTGCAGGCCTACTACGATCAGCACCGGGATGAATATAGGACCGGCGACCAAGTCAACGTCCGCCACATTTTGATCAAGACCCCACTACCTGATGCCAGCGGCAAAATCGATCCCAACGGCGTGGAGGCGGCACGAAAGAAGGCTGAAGATGTTTTAAAACAGGTCAAGGCCGGCGGCGACTTTTCCAAATTGGCTGAAAAATATTCCGAGGACACGGCCAGCGCGAAGAATGGCGGGTCGATCGGCTGGATCGGCCGTGGCCGTACCGTTCCAGAGTTTGAGAAAGCTGCCTTCGGGTTGCCAAAGGGAGGCACGAGCGATTTGGTGCAGAGCAGTTATGGGTTCCACATTATTCATGTCGATGACAAACAAGAGGCGCATCTCAAGACCTTGAGCGAGGTGAGGCCAGAGATAGAACCGGTCATCAAGCAGTTGAAAGCATCCCAGGAACTTTCAGCGCAAGCTGATGCCTTGCTGGCGCAGGCCAAGAGCGAAGGCCTCGATAAAGCAGCGGCCGACAAGGGATTGCAGGTGGTCAACACGGACTTTGTAAGCCGCGCCGACGCCCTGCCCGGAATCGGGCCGGCCCCGCAGTTCATGGACGCTGTTTTCAATGCACCTGACAAATCGCCGGCCGATGAGGCTGCCCTTCCGCAAGGTATGGCCATTTTCCATGTGGAAGCCGTTAAACCTCCCGCCACGCCGACCTTCGACGAAGTGAAGGCCAAATTGGAGGAGGAATTTAAGAACCAGCAGGCGCAAACCTTGTTGAGCCAGAAGACCCAGGAGTTGTCGGATCGCGCGAAAGCCGAGCATGATCTGAAAAAGGCAGCGAAAGAACTGGGCGCGACTGTGAAAACGAGCGATTTCGTGGCGCCTGACGGCCAAGTACCTGATATTGGTTCTATGTCGGGCAATGCGTCGGTGGCCTTCACCATGAAGCCGGGCGACATCAGCGGACCTATAGGAGATGCGAACAATGGCGTCGTGCTGACGGTGACAGACCGCGAGGAGCCAACCGATGCCGACTATGCTGCCAAGAAAGATCAGATACGCGATTCGCTGCTGCAAAACAAACAGTCCGAGATTTTCGGTATGTTTGTCATGAATCTGCACGACCATATGCAGAAGTCGGGCAAGATCAAAATCAACCAGGATGAATTGAATCGCTTAACCCGGGCGCAAGGTGGAGATCAAGGCGAATAAGGCAGCGGCAGTTGCTTTGCCGTACGGTTAAAGAAGCCCGATGTCATTTGCGCGCGCTACTGGAATCTTGCTGCATCCAACTTCGCTGCCCTCGCGCGGAGGCATCGGGGATTTTGGACCTGCGGCCTATGAATTTATCGAGTTTCTGAGTTCCGCGAAACAAGGCCTATGGCAAGTCTTACCGCTGGGTCCACCCGCTAGCGGCAACTCTCCTTATTCTTCGACTTCGGCATTCGCGGGAAATCCTCTATTAATTAGTCTCGACCGGTTGGCCCAGCAAGGATGGCTCGACGCATCCCTTTTATCAAATGCGCCGGAGTCTGGAGATACGGTAGATTACGATTTAGTGCAGCATTTCAAGTTGCCTCTTCTTAGTATGGCGGCAGGCAGGTTTCTCGAAGCTGCATCAGGTGTCTCCCGTTCTCATTTTGACGAATTCTGCGCAGACAACAGCTGGTGGCTCGAAGACTACATACTCTTCGATGCGCTGCGGAAACGGAATGAATACCGAAGTTGGAACCACTGGCCCTCCGGATTGGCATGGCGTGAAACGCAATCTCTCGAGGACGCACGCACCGGACTTACAAGAGAAATCGCTATCACTCGTGTGATCCAGTTTTTTTTCTGGGAGCAATGGCGGGCTTTGCGATTGGCATGTGCTCAGAGATCCATTCGCATCGTAGGGGACGTGGCTATTTTTGTCGATTACGACAGTGCGGACGTTTGGGCGAATCGGGATCATTACAGGCTCAAGGACGATCTATCTCCCGAGGTTGTATCAGGAGTTCCCCCCGACGCTTACAGCGCCGACGGCCAGCGATGGGGTAATCCACTCTACGATTGGAAAATACTGCGACAACAAGGGTACGAATGGTGGATACAGCGCCTTCAGTGGGCGACGAAGACATGCGACTACATTCGACTGGATCATTTCCGTGGGTTTGCACAGTTCTGGGAGATCCCGGCGCACGAACCTACTGCTATTCACGGCCAGTGGGTGGATGGCCCGGGGGAAGATTTGTTTCGTGCCTTGCGTGAAGCATTAGGTTCACTCCCGTTTTTTGCTGAAGACTTGGGCGTCATCACGCCTGATGTTGTCGCCCTTAGAGAACGATTGGGTGTGCCTGGTATGGCCGTCCTGCAGTTCGGATTCGGCGATGTCGGCGCACATGTGTACTTGCCCCATCGCCTGGTTCCAAATCGGGTTGTTTACACTGGCACACATGACAACGACACCATCTTGGGTTGGTGGCAAGCGCTAGGTGGAAGAGAACGGGCGGCCGTGGAATCGCTGGTTGGCCGCAGCGATGACGGGGTGAACTGGGCTCTCATTCGAGCGGCACAAGGGTCTGTGGCGGACTTGTCGGTAATTCCTATGCAGGACGTGCTTAGCCTGGGTAGCGAATCACGGTTGAACATTCCGAGCAAGCCAGAAGGGAACTATCGCTGGCGGATGCGCCGGGGCGCATTTACCCAGGAATTGGTTCAACGCCTGGCCGCTCTGGCCGAAATTACTGATCGCTTGCCCGAACCGGTTCAAATTCCACCACACGAGGAATTTGCTGCTTAGTTCACGTTTTTAACACTTCTGCAACAAAGCAACTCCCAGTCCATGGCTAATATCGTGTATATACGTTAAACCGGGTAAAAATCTCTTGTCTGATGCCATTATCCAAGCGCGCGCAGTAGAGAAGTTCTACACCCAGCCGGATGGAAACCGCATTGAGGTCATTGCACCCACGGACCTCGATGTGTCGCCTGGGCAAATCATTGCGTTGCTCGGTCCCTCCGGGTCCGGCAAGTCCACATTCTTGCGCATGTTGACTGGACTCTCGACACCATCTTCCGGCCAGGTACTGTGGCACGACAAGCCGGTTGGCAACCAACCCCCCAACGTCGCCATTGTTTTTCAGAGCTTCGCGTTATTCCCGTGGCTCAACGTCCTCGAGAATGTCGAGGCTCCGTTGGAGGCGCGCGGGGTCGCGCCCATTGAACGGAGAAAGCGAGCGTTAAAGATTCTGGATACCGTCGGCCTCGATGGTTTTGAAACGGCTTATCCAAAAGAACTCTCCGGCGGCATGAAACAACGCGTGGGCTTTGCCCGCGCTTTGGTGGTTGAGCCAGAAGTTCTATTCATGGACGAGCCTTTTTCCGCCCTGGACGTGCTTACGGCTGAAACCCTGCGCGGCGAACTGCTCGAGTTGTGGCTCAGCAAAAAAATTCCCACGAAAGCGATTTTCGTGGTGACTCATAATATTGAGGAATCCGTCTTGCTCGCCGACCGCGTCATAGTTCTGGGCAAGAACCCTGGACATATCAGGTCCGATTTTCAAGTCACGTTGCCGCATCCGCGCGATCGAAAAGCGGCCAAGTTTGTCGAATTCGTCGATTACATTTACAAAATCATGACCCAGCCGGACGCTGAGATTGTTTCGAGGCCGGGTCAAGCCACTCCTTCGGCCACGCGTCCCCCTCGGCAGAAATACCAGATGTTGCCGCATGCACGCACCGCGGGAATCAGCGGACTGCTGGAGATTCTCAACGACGGCGGCGGGCATGACGATCTTTACCGCCTCGCGGAAAAGCTTTCGATGGACGTCGACGACCTGTTGCCGATTATTGATGCCGCGACCATTCTCCGTTTTGCGACGCTCACGGAAGGCGACGTCCAAATTACTCCCGAAGGCATTGCTTTTGCCGAGGCCGATATTCAGACGCGCAAGACGCTATTCCGGGAGGCTGCCCTCAAGTACGTGACGATTCTTCAGTGCATCGAGGGGGTTTTGAAAGCAAAAGCAGATCATTCCATTTCAGACGAATTTTTCCATGACATCCTTGACGACCACTTCAGCGCTGATGAAGTCGAACGGCAGTTCGATACGGCGATGAATTGGGGAAGATACGCCGAGATTTTCGATCACGACCCCGATAATGAGCGGCTCGTTCTAAGCGAGCCGCTCGTCGAAATCCATTCCGCGCCCACCAAGTCATGAAAAAGCAGGCAGGCGGAACTTTATTCGCGCCCTATCGCTTGTGGTCCCTGTTGCCAAAGCTGGAGCCGTCGCACCTGCCTGACTTGCTCATGTTCGGCGCCGCTATTGCCTTGTTCTATGGGTTGATCGCTGTAGCGCGTACTTGGTTTGGGCCTTTTACCCCAGAAGTGGAAATATCACGCAGTGCGTGGATGCTTCCTGTCTATGCCGGCTTCTCCTTATTGCGGATCATCGTGGCTTACGCGTTCAGCCTCGCCTTCACGCTAGTGTACGGATATGTCGCTGCCTACAACGCCAAAGCCGAACGGTTCATGATTCCGCTGTTGGACGTTTTGCAGTCGATTCCTGTTCTGAGTTTTCTACCCGGCGTCATGCTCGCGATGGTGGCGTTGTTTCCCAGTCGCCAACTCGGAGTCGAACTTGGTGCCATCCTTTTGATTTTCACGGGCCAAGTGTGGAACATGGCCTTCAGTTTTTATTCTTCTTTGAAGAGCATTCCGCGTGATATGCGTGAAGCTGCGCGCATTTACCACTTCAGTTGGTGGCAACGCTTTGTCCAAGTCGAACTGCCCTACGCGGCGATTGGCCTGGTATGGAATTCCATGATGTCGGTGGCTGGTGGATGGTTTTTTTTGATGGCTTGCGAAATGTTTGTTCTGGGCTCTCGCGATTTCCGTCTTCCGGGCCTGGGTTCCTATCTTCAAACGGCCGCTAGTGAAGGTGATACGCGTTCGATTCTCTGGGGCGTCGCCACGATGATCACCGTTATCGTTCTTCTGGATCAATTCGTCTGGCGGCCAGTCATTGCCTGGGCGGAGAAGTTTAAGGTCGAGCAAGTCGAGAGCAGCGATACACCTCGCTCATGGGTGCTGGACTTGATGCAGCATTCCCACAGCCTGGCTTTGTTGCGAAAAAAGGCGCTCGTCCCACTGCGTGAATCGTTGATGGAGTATTTTGCGCGAAAGCACAGCACAAGAGCGGTGAGTAGGTCAAAATCTGTCTATGAGACTTGGATTGCGCGCCTGGTCGGAATCGTGGCGATCGGATTCATCATTTATGCCGTCGCGCGCGTTGCCATCATGCTCGCAGGCATTACAAAACCAGAGGGTGCAGATCTCGCTTTAGGACTTGGCGCCACATTCCTGCGTGTGAATATAACCCTACTCCTCGGTGCCGCCTGGACCATCCCTGTTGGCGTAATGATTGGGTTTCATCCGCGGCTGGCTCGCATCGCCCAGCCGCTGGCGCAGATTGCAGCGTCCGTGCCCGCTACGGCCCTATTTCCGGTCGTGTTGCTCGTCTTGATTCGATTAGGCGGCGGGCTCGGTATCGGTTCTATCGTGCTGCTCTTGCTGGGCACGCAATGGTACATCCTCTTTAATGTGATCGCAGGGGCGATTGCCATTCCCACCGATTTGAAGGAAGCGTGCACGATTTGCGGCATTACTGGCTGGCAACGCTGGCGCAAATTGATTCTGCCGGGAATTTTCCCTTATCTCGTTACCGGTCTGGTGACTGCTTCGGGTGGCGCGTGGAATGCGAGCATCGTCGCTGAATATTTTCATTTCAAAGGGCAGACCTATTTCACGACCGGGCTCGGTGCCACCATCAGCCGGGCCAGCGATAGCGGCGATTTCACATTGCTCATTGCTTCAACCATCGTAATGGCGGCGATGGTCGTCACCACAAATCGTCTGGTTTGGCGAAGAATGTACCGACTGGCGGAAACGCGCTTCCGGCTGGAAACGTAAAAATGCCGGGACCTCGCGGCCCCGGCTTGCAGTTGGCTGTGACGCCCGGATAAAGTCCTATGCGCTGC